>JAABUR0100000193.1_pt1 | contig 143019 bp, 140 predicted proteins | sample 5560091 | NCBI WGS metagenome assembly JAABUR01 (sample SAMN10711879, study PRJNA513375) | rock metagenome | isolation source: Antarctica rocks | place: Antarctica: Victoria Land, University Valley sud | reverse complement strand
CGCTGATTTCAGGGTGTCATCGTAGAACTGCTTTACGCTGTCGCCAATCTTCTCGTCCACCTGTGTCCGTGTGAGGGCACCGTTGATACCAGACGTGGCTTTTGTTGAGTTTCCTCCGAAGAAGTCTGATACAGCAGTCAGTCCACTGTTCCTCTTCATGAATATGCAGTACCTACTGTTCTTGTCCAGAAGCAACACATTGCCGCCAGCCAGGTAAATGGTATGGGCCGCACTCAAGCCGGATACTGTCTTCTAGTCAGCTTCGGGTCCACGGCGAACGGTGGGGGGGATTGCTTACGCCCTCCACCAACTACGATAACTCTAGGCGCCATGATGAGGAAAAGATGAGAGGTGGCAGACAAGGAAGCGCTGAAGTCTCTGAATGTTACTTTCTATGCTTGGAGAAAGCGGGGTGGAGAGAGGTAGATGAAGACCCAAAGATGCACTTTCCGAGCCCACGGGTTAGAGAAGTACCGAGGCTCCGCCAAAGTGGCCGTAAGCGGAAACTCAAGGTTCGGGCTTGTTTTGTTTCATTGGCAGGAAAATAATATTCGAAGTTCTGGACAAAAACATAAAAACATGTAAGACACATGGAACGGAAATTATGATATGGTTTCTACCTACAGTACTGTAAAGTACGGTATCCAAAGCAGATCTAGAAACACTCTTGTTGCTCTCTTGGTTCTGAACCACCACACTCTGTACGAGTACCTACTCGTAACTTTCTCTAGCTCAGATTGGCATGTGAATGCCCCAGACCGGCAACCCCCACCAATTAATTACCGTACCCCAGATTCCCCCCATCATCTGATCCAGCGCCTTGGGCAAAGAAGCAGCGGATTCATATATCACCAAATTGCTCCAGGGGTAGAAGCATGTGATTGCGTGGTAAGTAAGCTGCTTTATATCCATCCAAGGGGTATTATTGAGTTGAGTTGAGTTCATTTGATGCAAATCTTTCATCTGTGGGAAGTCAGCTATCCCTACAGCAGTGTATACATACTAAATCCACCTCGGCACATGTAACTTTACTTTTCATACCTCCACATCCAAGGGGCTAGCCAGAATCACCCAAACGTCAATACCTAAACCATTCATGTTATATCCCATTATGCGATTTGAAGTTCTCCTAGTAGCACTATCCCTCAGCGTTCGGTTACCAAATGCGGTCTCACAGCTCGTCGTGCCCGACCTCTTCAACAAGCGTTCTAATTCTATAGATGCTGCCACTCATCGCCAAGAGCCCATCATGAATGTACCAAACATTGCATTACCTCCTTCTAGCGACAAGGATACATCTTCTGGTGGCGTGGGCGATGTGGTGATATCAGATGTCATTGGCAAGGAGCGCGTTATCAACATCTTTGCCGGCTTCACAAGAGACATCGACACCATTTCCAAGCGCTTGGACGACAATGCGCAGAATGCTACGGTCCTTGCGCCACTAAATTCTGAGATCCAAAAATTACCAAGAAAGCCGTGGGAAGATCCCAAGGATTATAAAGCTCTAGGAGAAAACGCTTATGAAGGGAAAGCTGGTGAAGATAGGGCTCATCGAAATCTAAGAAGATTTGTTGAGGCCCACATAATACCAGTCAGTCCCTGGAAGGAAGGCGATAAAGTGGAATCTTTGGGTGGAGGCAGGATTTGGTGGGAGAGCAAAGGAGATAAAAGAACGGTACGTCCACGGTACACGTGGCTCTATAGATGAAGTCATAGCTAATCCAACTGAAGATCCAACCTGGCAATATCGAGGTCTCAAGTATTGCGAACCGTGTATCTAATGGAGAAGTCTGGGTCATAAACGGAGCCTTGAACTACGAGTAAAATGAAGGCTGGACACTACGGTTGGAAGAGAATAGTATCATGAGTTATGAACTTGAGCGTCAGTGGTCGAATAGCGGCTGGCATACAAAGGGATAGGCGTTAGGATAATTGAATAGAGCGATGAGTCTAGACGATACCTCTTTTGCATCGTTGTTGCATCGTTGAGGACCTCTACACTCAGATCGGAAAAACCATCACCCGCAGTGGCTCAATATAGCTAGCGCAGTGACGTGCATCTGCTCATCCCGGCCCTTGATCCACTGATCGGGATCCCACACCATCACACCCAGCTCTTCAAATTGTAACTTGTCTCTACCTCATTCTGTGGTACTGATCGACCAAAGGCTCATTCCAATTTTAATACCCGCGTCTACTCCAACCGGGCTCACTGGGAGTTTTGCGCCTGTTCGAGCGCAACGGCGAGAGCGCAAAAGGGCGCGATCGGCCTACTCCTGGCAAAAGGGAGATCCAACATACTTGTAAGCTTCAAACCACGCCTCCATTCGCAAGCTATATACAAAATCCTGTACTTGGGTGTCAGCTAAACAAGCGCCAGCTGCTAGACCAACTGTACCCTCTGAAGTCTTCAAAATGAATTCGCAAAATGGAAACAGCTGGCCGCCGTCAACAGGGTCGGGTGGGCCTCCTCCCAACAATGAACATCACAACCAGGGGCAACAGCGGCCGCTGGGGAACTTTGGGTGGGTTTGGAATTTCTCTTCCTCTCAACTAGTGCCTTAGACAGAATCGGAGACGCCTTTCTTGGATGTTCCTGCGCGCCCATTGCCCGCCAATCGCCTCTTTGCATAGGCTGACAGTCTGTGCTTTAACAGACCTAATCATACGATACACCAAGGCCCGCCTCCTCAGATAGGGGGTCCGCCTTTGCTCCCCCAGTCCGGTAAGACTTTTGACCCCACAGTCAAACCCCGAGATCGTTGTGGTAGGAACGAACTGAGGCATTTTGGGTTAGGACCATTCTATACTAGCCAAACCAACGGTCACGCGCTTCCTAACCCTGTGGGTTTGACCCAAGCGTCTCCCCTACAGCCAAATCGTGGGCCACCCCTATCTCATCAGCAACATTCACCTCCAGGTATTCAACACCATCAGATACAGGGTCCCGGCTATGCGTTGCCAGCGTTGGGTCCAGCAGTCCAACAGCAAAAATCGCCACAAGCGGCGATGAACAATGAACGCGAACGGGAGCGGGAACAAGAAGTGGATCGACAGCGGCAGCAGGATATTTTAGCACAACGTGATTTCGAGCTGCTAGAGCAGCAACATCGTGATCAGCATCAGTCAACGCTCGAGAACCACACGGGCTCTATCCCACTCCAGCAGCCTGTGGCTTCTAGGGTCCCAGCAACGCTGCATGGTCCAAATGGCATTCTGGCGAATCTCGGTGCTGGCGCCGGACCAAACCCACCTCCAGCTACCTTAGGAGCACCAAGTGGCCCCGGAAATGTCTTCGCAAATGGTATGCAACAGAGGGATGAAAGTCCTTCAAGGGCGTTCATGCAGCAAGTACCGCAGAATATACCCACCCAGCAGCTTCTGGGTTTCGGTAATGCAGTTACACCGCAACAACTCCCAAATGGGATGGCCGCGCTTTCGCAGGGGCAACAACCCATTCTAAATGTCAGCGTCCCTTTCCTGCAGTGTCTGTCCCCTACCAGTCGCCTGACCATGAATTCACCAAAAATACCCTTATCTTGCTATAATTCATCTTAGTGGCGTTATGCATTGATCGGAGTAAGCGTTCGTCATTACTAACCGTGCTATTCACCAGGATGCTTTGAGTTATCTCGACCAGGTCAAAGTCCGCTTCGTCGATCAAGCTGAGGTGTACAACCAGTTTTTGGATATTATGAAAGACTTTAAAAGCCAGGCGTATGTGTCGCCTGTAAAATGTGGCAGAATGTGGCTGATCTCCGTGTTATAGAATCGATACTCCAGGTGTGATTGAACGGGTCTCAACCCTTTTCGCAGGCCATCCCGAACTCATCCAAGGCTTCAATACCTTTCTACCTCCTGGATACCGAATTGAGTGTGGAACGCGGGACGACCCAAACGCTATTCGAGTAACTACTCCCATGGGAACAACAGTCTCTCAAATGCCATCGGTCCACAATCGTCTAAACGGAGGGCTGAGGCCTAACGGTGTCCATGCTCCAGACGTCGGAAACACTGCGCGACAAGGCCTTTACGGCGATGGGCCTCCTCTTAACGGTGACTGGCAAGGCCAGCAGCAAGATCATATGGAAAATGCGCACGACAATCCATTCAGTTCCAGCCGGCGATTGGTAGAGATCCCCATGTTTGGAGGCCAGCCGAACATTGGCCACAGCACCGGTATCCCATACGACAGAGATGATCAGTTTGTTGACGCCGATGCAGCAGCGATTGCACACCAGGAAGAACAGCGTGGAGTCTCACACCTATCGAATGCAGTTTCTGTCGTTGCAACCAACGGAATCCCCAGCAGGCACTCACTGACCCAAGCATCTCTTAATGGACCCCAGACCACATCGCTTAGTCAAACTGCTACCGGGATCAATGCTCCTGGCTCGTCACTGATTTCAGGAAACCAGCTTGGGGTGGAGAAACGAGGGCCTGTTGAATTCAACCACGCCATCGGCTATGTAAACAAGATCAAGGTAAGAGCGATCGACTTTGCCACGATATACAATATTGATATCATCACTAGAATCGCTTCGCGACACAGCCAGAGATATACAAGCAGTTTCTCGAAATTTTGCAGACATATCAGCGGGAATCTAAGCCCATCCAGGACGTTTATGCCCAGGTCACTCAGCTCTTCAGTTCTGCGCCTGACCTGTTAGAGGACTTCAAGCAATTTCTTCCAGAATCCGCAGCTCAAGCTAAAGCGCAAGCTGCTGCTAGGCAAGCGACGGAAGATGCTGCGATGCTAAGTAACGTTCGTGGTGAAGCCATCTATAATCACATGCAGCCGAACCAAGTGCAAACCCCAAGGCCTGAGATGAAAATGCCACCAGTGGGCAATTTTGCACCTCCCCCTAGTGTAGGCAAAGAAAACAAGAAACGTAGAGGAGGAGCAGGATCCCAGATTACTGGTGGTGCGGCAGCTTTGGACCAAGCATCAGTTCTGTCGACTCAAAACAACAAGAATGGGAACATTCGAAGTGGAACTGTGAACAAGGTGAGTGGTAGCGCTAAGACTTCATAATCCGATTGTGAAATCCTATTGACAATACGAACCATTTGACCAAATTTTGCTCAATAAGTCTAATCCCATTGAACAATATGTACCAAACTTAGCGCGCATTGCAAAATCCACACAACACTTCTAACCACCTGTTACTTCTATCATGTTCTACACATTTAGCCTGCGCTTCCTCTTCTGTTCATCTATCAACTCCGTCTTTACTTTTGCTACATACGTGTTCTGTGCCTGGCGCATAGGATTCCAACGCTGACCTGATTACGACATAGCGTGCAAGGATAGAACAAGCAAAGCCTGCAGCTCCAGAAATTCCTCCTGTCTCTCCGACCCTTGTCCCGAGCCTTCCACAGCCAATGCCGCCGACAAGCAGCTCCAGCGCAATGGCGGAAGAACTAGCGTTCTTCGATCGTGTTAAGAAGTTTCTGGCCAACAAGCAGACTTTCAATGAATTCCTTAAACTCTGTAACCTATTTACGCAGGATCTGGTTGATAAGAATGTGCTTATGCACAAAGCTTCCAGTTTCATTGGTAGCAACCCTGACCTAATGACCTGGTTCAAAGCGTTCATCAAGTACGATGGTAGCGACGAGATTATCGAGAACAAGCCACAAATGAGCAGCGATAAGGTGGTTCTAAGCCAATGCCGTGGCCTAGGACCGAGCTATCGACTGCTGCCAAAGCGGGAACGCCTTAGACGTTGCAGTGGACGGGACGAAATGTGCCAGTCGGTGCTCAATGACGAATGGTCATCCCATCCCACCTGGGCCTCTGAAGACTCAGGGTTTATAGCGCACCGCAAGAATTCCTACGAAGAATCCATTCATCGCATCGAAGAAGAGCGTCACGACTATGATATCAACATAGAAGCCTGTCTTAGGACGATCCAGTTGATGGAGCCGATTGTACAGCAGATCAAACTAATGTCTGACGAAGAGCGAAATTCGTTCGTTCTGCCAGCTGGTATTGGTGGACAGAGTGAGACCATCTATCAACGAATCATCAAGAAGATATATGACAGAGAACGTGGAGGAAAAGTTATTGAAGACATGTTCAAAAATCCAGCTGCTGTTCTCCCTATTGTGCTGGGAAGACTTAAGCAGAAGTCTGAAGAATGGAAGGCGAGTCAGGTGAGTTCCGGCTGTTATCCTATTTGCAAAGTAAGTTACTAACGGTGTGCTCAGCGCGAGTGGGAAAAGGTCTGGCGGGAGCAGACTCATAAGCTGTTCTGGAAGAGCCTAGATCACCAAGGCATTAGCGTGAAGTCGGCGGACAAACGTCAGTTCCAGCCAAAAACTCTTCAGACCGAGATCCAGGTCAGGTATGAGGAGCAGAGGGCTCTGCGCCAGCGAAGTCAGCGGAACGAAATGGTTCCCAAATATCAATTCCTATTTACCTTCAACGACAAGGAGGTCATCCAGGATGCAAGCCATCTGATCTTAACACACCTTCACCATGCTTATGTGGGTAACGCAGCAGACCAAGCGAAGCTCGAGACCTTTTTCAAGACTTTTATACCGGCGTTCTTCGACCTTGACCGCGAGTCTTTCAATCGAAGAATGGCTGACGTCTACGATACATCGCCACCAAATGAAGAAGCCGAGGATGACCTGGTCACGAACGAAGAATTCAATGCTGGCCGAGGCCGCCGGGCTGCGAATGGTAAAAAGGCAAACCTGCTTCGTGGAGTGCTTGAACGTGGGCAGAACGGAAAATCGAGCCACAAAGGCAAAGAGGACCAGGACAGCAAAGAATCTACGCCCGACGTCCTTTCCATGGACGAAGACACCGCCACATCGATGGAAACACCTTCTGAGCAGCCTGTCCGTGTTGATGCAGCGGAGCATCGCTGGATGGAACACCCATCGGCCGGCAATAGGGGCAATAGGCAAGACATTGACCACAACCAACCTTATAAGCGCGACAGTTACAATCTCTACGCAAGCTCAAACATATACTGCTTCTTCAGGATGTTCGAAATGCTTTACGAGAGACTTGCAAAAATCAAGGCAAACGAAAAGGGCGTACACGAAAATGTCCGCCGTGCCAAGATTCCTAAACCCGCTCACGACCTGAAGCTGGTTGATAAGACGCCCTCTGATTTGTTCTACGATGTTAGCCCTAACGCAAACTATTACCGCCAGATCGTGCGAATGTGCGAAGATGTTACCAAGGAACGAGTTGACATCATTCACCTCGAGGAGACTCTGCGTCGATTTTACATGCAGAATGGGTGGCAACTCTACAGCTTTGATAAGATGCTTACCGCCATGGTTAGATTTGCGTGGCAGATACTGGTTAGCGACAACAAAGACAAGAGCCTGGACATCATCAACCTTTTCTATAAAGATCGCAAGGAGACTGAGACCACCCACCAAGCGGAGTTGACGTACAGAAAGCAGGTGGAGAAGCTCACGAAGGATGCCGACATTTACCGTATTACCTATGTAAGTGACTTGACCTACCTCATGAATGTAACAGAACTGATAATCCTACCCAGACAAGTTCCACCGGCACCGCCACCATCCAGGTCTTCAAGAAAGACGACAAGACCTTCGAGATCGACGAAATGGCAGCTACCGCAAGATGGTCCTACTACATCTCCACCTTCGCAATGCGCGACTTGACCGAAGGCCTCGACCTTAGCAAGATCGACTGGCCATTCCTAAAGCGTAACATGCCGCCAATGCTCGACACCGAGGACGAGTACACCCGCGTCTATACCCCGCAATGGAACGAAGACGGCCTGGTCATCCGCATCTCCTCCAACAACTACCATATGCTGTACGACCCGCTGACGCAGGACTGGTGGGTCCATAACGCCGCGGTGCAGAAAAGAGGCCTGCAAGGCGAGGCGGTACTGAAAGATGAGCGGAAGCAGAAGTTCGAGGAGAAGTTTGTGCTGAACAATGCGTGGATGGTGGGCAAGTCGGTCGAGGAGGTGGATCAGATCAATCAGGAGTATAGGCGGTGGGTGACTGAAGGACCCAAAGCGGCGACTGAACCGCCGGCGGATGTTGCGAATCAGCCTGCAGGGACGGACGAGGCTATGGCTAGCGCTTGATATGCTCGACGATTTCCTAGGCGCTCTTGCATCATCGACTTTGCCCGCTGAGGGTTTGCATAAGAGGAGTGGCAGCGTGTACGGAAGGGCCTGCGATGGACGCGCTTTGGCTAGAATCTATACCACCTATGCGTATCATCTGTTGAGGAAATTCGCTGTATGTACTGGGTTTCGCATTTGTGGCGCGGGGGCGCAAAGCATGGGGTTTTACAGTTAGTGGGGGGGTTGGCTATGTGTGTATCTACTTGCCGATAGAGGGTGCTGATAGCTTAAAACGTTTTGGATCTTGTAAACTGGGTTGCCGATTCGGAATTTGGAAGCCGTGATGATATGTACTCTTTTGGGCTCGAGAGATTTGCACGACGAGGTCACCTACGGCTACATACAGTACATACCTACATCACGACAATCGTGACATATATACCTTCGTAGAAATCCCGCCATCAAACACCGTGCAGTCAATCTCCCATCTACCTTACCTTATTGCTTACCGTTTTTTTTTTTAAAAACCCCCCCACTGTACTCGTACAATTCGGCTTAAAGAAACTACATACCCCTTACAGACACGACCAACTCACATTCCGGGTCCTGGCTCTGCGTAAGGGTTTTCGTGCGCGCTCTGGGGGTATGATCCTGGGGGTTCATGCTGTTGGTATGTAGGATGGGATTCAGAACCGCGACTCTGCGTTAGATATCCTTAACCGTCGAAGAAAGACAATGCGAATTTTCGTGCAACTCTGCTGTTGCCTTGCTAGACCCCACCTTCTCGCACTTCACGTCACGTCAAACCCTGCACAATCTCCCCCCGGCATCAGCTTCCCACCCCTCGCTGCCCACCGCCATGGTAGCGTAGAAGATGTCACTCGGGTCGTACTTCGCCTTGATAGCGCTCAGTCTCGGGTAGTTGGTTCCGTAGAAGGTCTCTTGCCAATTCGGCTGGTTCGGATCGCCCTGGCATCCGGCGTCAGCATGGGGTTTTCTAATCGCCCTTACTTACTTGGGGGATGAGGAGGCGCGTACTTCGCTCAGATAGCAGCCAGAGCCTGGGGTGACGGCTTCGAGTTGCGGGATGTAGACGTCTGTCATCAGTTTTTGTAGAGCTACCATGTCGGACCGGGGGAGCGAGAAGTTCCAGGGAATGGTCATGGAGTTAGTCTTGGTCTGCTGCTATCTGGGGTTTACACTTGTTTGACTTACGTGGTTAACACGGAGTCAATCAATGTGTCCCTCCAAGCCGGCAGGACCGCGTTATCCCCCTCCGTCCCTTTTGCAACACTCCTGTTTACATTTAACCCCACCCCAACGAAAAGTGGCGTCGCATTCGGCGTCTTGTCTTCCGTGATATTGCGTATCGCAGCGGTCAATCCTGCATTATTCGTCTCAACCACTGACCTCGGTATCAACCGTCCGCCGTATTGAGCCGTCTCTACTGGAATAGGGGGCTCGAATGTACTAAACTCATCTAGGTAGGTAGGAAAGTCCGTGGGGCCAGTCATTTCGTATTTGATATTCAGCCGATGCAAGGTATCGAGGAATGGCTGTAGGAGCTTCAAGGCTTGTGAAGCTGGTATTCCAGGGCCGTGGAAGGGCGTTAGGATGAAGGAATCGGAAGTGAGATACCAAACCGTCATCCCGCCTGCGTCGACGATGCTGGGGAGAGTGGCGTGCCATGCGGCGACGGCGGCGTAGAAGGTATCCTTTGATAAGCCGGCGCTGGAGAATGTGAGATTCGTCCCTGAGGTGGGAATGTCGGTATGGGCTTTGATGTCAAGGAGTAGACGATGCCGTAGGTGCCACCTCCACCTCCGCTGAGTGCCCCTGCCCAAGTTCAGAGTCCGCATTTTTTACAAGAGCAATGTGGCATGTCATCAAGGGTTTGGTAAGAGATAAAAGAACGATTGTCTCTCAGAATAATTGTTTTGCGACTAAAAGATAGTACCGATATAGAAAGAAAATGTTAGAAGAAAAGTACGTACAATACAGATCCGAATTTTCTGTCGGACTCGCTTTGATAAATTCGCCTAACCCGGTAATAACCTCCCATTCCAAGGTCTGGTCGGCTGCTAAGCCGTACTTCGAAGCAAGCGCCGAATGACCACCTCCTTGGGTGTACCCGCCTGCGAGGCCAACTGTTGGGCACTCACCTCCGGTCACCGTCAGGCCTACCTTATTTCCAGCATCGACTGCCTCAAAGCCTTGGACGCCAGCTCCCATTTTGATGGCGTTACCTGTGTAAGTGGGCCCATGATAGTCAAAAAATCGAATGCTTTTAAGATTATGTGTCCAGATACCCAAAGCGCCTGCTCCGGTAGATTTACCATTGTAGTCATGGCCTGTATTCCTAATGACAAGCCTAATGTTGTTTTTCGTGGCGAACGCCACCCCTTTCGAGATATCTGCGGGCTCAGTGACATTGATTGCGTAGTCAATATAGTTCCCCAGCGTGCAGGGCATCGATTCTGGGGTGAAAGGTATACAGCTGTTTCCGGCGTAGAAAGGGGCCATTACCGATGAAGACGAGACACAGTGTGTTTGGGGTAGCAGCCATGACTCTCGCACATCACTACACAACGCGGCGTTGAACTTAGGGCCATGACATGGTGATGCGAGTGGGGATGTTGCAATCAGTCTGCCGTTGATGGAGTTGTTGAGAGCGGCCCATGCGGAGGGAGATGGCCAACAGGCATCTCCGGGGAAGCAGCGGCATTCCTTGGCAAACGCAAGAAATGCTATATAGAAGCTAGTCAGTGACAAACAGAGATTAAGCCACGCAATGGAACTGGCCATGTTGAAGGACTGAAATGTTGGCTTGGAGGAGAGGGGGAAAAAACATGGCAGTTTTGATAGAAGTGTGTGAAAAACATCTATATAGGGCTCTTAGTATTCGAGTATCCCTAATCGTTAAGTTCCTGCATTCCATAACTTGCCATGATTGGTAAGGTAGGCTCGTGCATACCTAGTCTGCAGGAAGTACGTGCTGACACTCGCAGGTCGGTTCAATCTGCCCAGAAGATAGAAATGCGCCCCAGCCTCACTCCCGATCGGGAATGGGGTGAGCGCTGTGTTGGAAACAGGGAACAGTACTGTTACCCTGGTTAGTAATCTCCGCATTTATCCGGCGCTAGTGGATGGGTATTTACCCTTCGCCCACTTCTTTCCTTCATCCGTATGCTCTACCTACTACATAGTTCAGTCAAATATATCTATATGCCTTTCTACCCTCGTGTCCTCGTATTCCAAGAGGTTATGAGCCCGGGTTAGCTATTCCGCTACCGGAAAAATAACAAAGGGCAGAAGCATCGAACTCACTGTCACCAAAAGGCGAAAAAATTTTCCCTTTCGGCCAAAATTCCTAGAACTACCTTCATACTTCAACCATCATACAACAATGAAAGATTCGAAGATCTATCGTGTCTCTAAGCTAAAGAGAAGCGAGAACTATGAGTCATGAAAGAAGAATATAATCAATGTCTTGAAAGTCAAAGATCTCTGAATGATCATCTTGAGAAAGCTGAAGAAATCAACATCACTGACATTCAACGTCTCAACAGCAGATAAAAAGAAGTATATCACTGATGTTCAACATTGAGAAGATAGAAATGACAGAGTCAGCGATATAATTGACTTCAGCTGCGAAAAGAGACTCAGAATACATATATTCAAAGCAGATAACATCATCAAAATGTGATTTATTCTGAAGACTTAATATGAGCAGTTGAATTTGATCACTTTATTTCTGACAATCAAAGAACTGACTCAATCAAAGCAATTAAATTTCAAATTTATTCAGAACTATGTTGACTCATTCAAGCAAGTCATTATTAAATGTGCAAACATCGAAACAACAGTAAAATCATGAATGCTGAGCAATCTTTTTCTTCTACATTTCAACAAAAGTCTAGAATCATACATTTTTGATCTGATACAAAGCATTAAGATTAATAAATTTGAACTATTAATCAATGATATGACTATCGCTTTAGTTGATCATGACAAGCGATTAAATTAAAAGAAGAACTTCAGCTTCAAAAGTATGATAGCTCAGTTTAATGACAAGAAGTTGAAGTTTTTTCAAAAGAAATTGAAGAAATGCGCTCATTGCAAGCAAGAAAGTCATTAAGTCACAGCGAACAAAATTGCTGACTTCTACATTCAAAGTTTCATTCAGATGAATAAAAGTTTTTTCAGAAAAGAAAGAATTTAATTAAAGAAAATGTCATGATGTCAAATCATCATCTCAGTTCAAAGCATAAAATATGTCGTCAATTCAATCTAGTATCATCAATATCTTAGAAAGTCTTGATTCATTGAACTAAGTCACTAATTTAGTCATCATCATCTTAGTTTAGTTACATCAAAATTTGTTTTGTGTCTTTGCAATCTTAAGTCATAAAACTGCTGTTTAGTTTTGACAATACTTAATTCAAATATATAAAAGTTGAGTTCTCATTCTATTCTTTCATTTCTTGTCTTTTGTCTTGTATATTATCTGATGTATTGTTCTGTATCTAGTTCAAGTAATATAATAATCAATTCTTTATATTGATAGAATCTATGATTCAGTTTAGTCTTTAACATTACAAAAGATTTACACTTCTTGCAACATTTTCATACATTGAAATCTCATCTAGTTATCTTCTTGCTTAAATGAAGTAATCTCATCATCTCTTGATTGATGATGAGTGTGCTGTTGAACAGTTCACTCAAAGTATGATTGAAAACTCAGTTGAAGTCTTTTGCGTAATGTGCAATGTTACGATCTTGATCTATTTTCGAGCCTATTCTTGAGCCTATTCTCGAGTCTATTCTCGACTTTATTCTCAATTTATTCTCAACTTTATTCTCGATCTCGATTATCTTTAATTGAGTCTAGTGAGCATTTGAGCTAGAAGTGATGTCATCGAGTCTTTGTATCATCTGTGTAAGACGTCAACTCTTTCGAGTTTAGCACAGAGATCAGAAACATACATATAAGCTGCAAGTTCTATTCTGTAGATACTTTTCTTTCTTAGCATTTATTTATTAGTTAAATGACACTCATATAACTCGCTCTATGTCGATTTCTAACAGTAGATAAATGCTAATCAACTACTCTGCTATTGACATGTAGACGATATGAAATAATCTACTTCGTTCATTCAGAAAATTCGCAAGAAATTCTTTGAATTACTTTCATCAAAATACACATTCAAATTTACTCAAATTTATCAAATCAATCACTTAATCTTATCATCATTAAATTTATCAATCTATCTTTATCTTTCTTACAATGACACGCGACTCTGAATCAGTCGAGTCACGAACAGCTCATCTGCTTAGAAGCATTGCTAGTAGACGAGTTTCTTTTATTTCTTTCGATGCTTCAGCGAGATCTCAGAATGTCGCGATCTCATGAAACATTAAGATTGAAGAACAACTTCGTCAGTGAGCTATTAATCATTCAAACGAGATCATCAAGATGTTAAACAAGCTAAGAGATCAACGAAACATGACTTTGAAACTCAACGAGCAATGAATCGATTTACAAGTTGATCACATCAAGAGACTTAATGAGTTAGAGATCAATTAAACAACAATAGACACTCAAGAAGAGACTATCATTGAACTACAAGAGAAAGTATTGAGTCTTAAAAAGAAACAGCGTTCAGTGAATCAGTCTTGATCTCGACAGTTTACGAAGTCTCAAGCTTCTATCAAGAATTGTACTTGACGAGAGTCATTCACTCTATTCAACAATGATCATCACAAGTTCTTCAAGTTTTTAAATTCATTTATATTCACTGATGAAGATGAATCAACATGAGATAGCTGAAGAATCAAGATAAACGACAAGTTTCAGACAAATGTTGATCACTTTGATAATGAGAATATCTGTATTGTTTATGTGATATCTAGACTAGAAGATGATGTTGCTGAGCACATCTTTGCTCAACATTGACATGATGCTTTGCATTCATACATCTTAATCTATGAGCTATTTGAGCATCTGAAAGAAATATACGATAAACTGAATAAAAATCGAAAGTGTTGTCATGAGTACAACACTCTGAGACAAGCAGACAAGTCTTTCAATATCTTCTACTTTAACTTTATGAAGCTATTCAGCTATCTTGAATACAATGATTGCACTCTGATGAATGATCTTCAGAATAAAATCAATAATCGCTTGCAGAATGCTCTATCAGTCTGTTCAAAGAACTTTACTTCACTCACTCACTTAAGAATCTTTCTTCAAGATGTGAATAGTAAACAACGAGTCAATTATCAGCTTCGCAGTGAACGTTGCACTGTCATCATCAAAGTCACTGTCGTACCTGATAAATGTGCTACTTCTCTGTCAGTAACAACTTTAATAATTGATTATGTTAAGTTGACTATCTTTTCTATCTCTGAGTCAGTGAGATCATCAATTATCTGCTACATTTGCAAAATTCTCAATCATTTGTTCAAGAATTGCTTTCAGCTGAACAAGATTGACACTTCTACATCTCATGCATTCACTTCTTGTCTACATGAGATCATTATTTCAAAGAATAAAGAGAATGAGAAAATGTCTTGCGAGAATAGCGAGGCAAAAAACTAGTGACTTTCATCAAAAACGTGATGAAAGATGTGTTAATTTCTTCAACAATAAGCATGTCAGATGATTCTTTTGCTTCTGAATCTTTAACTACTGAATGTGTACTTTCTAGCAATGAAATTAGTTACGCATTGAAGTTATTGATTGACATCGAAGCTGCTGACTATTCGTTCATTGATGAAGTGATCACGTAAATTGTTTGTGATCAGTTGCAAATCAAGTCTTTGACTTTGATCAAAGCGAAGTCAATACGAGAATTCAACGATCATTATGCAAAAAAACTCATTACTCATGTCATTTATTTAAACCTGACGATTCAAAGTCATACAGTAAACATCGCTTTTATATTGATCACTCAATTAGAACAACATTAAATGATTCTAGAAAAAACATGAATGAACAAAATAAATCTAGTCATAAATATGCAAATCGACTTTCTTCAATTTTCGAATTTCAATTTTTGCTTAACTGTTTTTTTCTTGAGCGAAAGAACAACATTAAAACAGAAGAGCTTAACTTTTACTCATATACTAAAGAGATTTTTCACTTCTGTTACATCTTAATCTAGTCAGAAATTATTCTCTTTCAGTCAGTTCAATGAGAAGTCAGTTAAACAAATCAAACAGTTAAAATCGCGCGACGCAGCTTTAACTAACATCAAAATTTCTAAACTAACTTCAGATTCAACAAACATTGAAATGATAAAAGCAGCAACATATAAAATGTTAGTCAAATGATCAGATGTCAAGATCTTTGCTGTTATCATCTTGAAAATCGATCAACTCATAACTACAGTTGAAAATAAGTCTAAAGAAGTAAATCTGCATGAACTTTCACACGTCAAGATTCTTGAGAAGATCAAAGTCAAGCTTTTTCTTAAGTATCATGATTATCTAGACGTGTTTGATCGAGTTATGATCAATCAGCTATCATCACATTGTTTCTACGATCACAAAATTGAGTTGATCAATGAAGAAACACTCTCTTGAAGCAGACTATATCAGATGTTTGATCACAAGCTTCAGAAGATAAAGAAGTATCTGATCAATCATTTAAACAAAGAATTCATTTTCTTCAGCTTCGCATCATACGTCTTGCTCATCTTGTTCATTGAAAAGAAAGATGATAGTCTGCGTTTCTGCATTGATTATTGAAAACTCAATGCTTTGATTAAACGAAATTACTATTCTTTGCTCTTGATAGACGAGACTCTTGCTTATATACAAGAAAGCAAGTATCTGACTTGATTGAACATTATTGTCGCGTTCAACAAACTACACATGCACTCAGATAACAAAGATTTGACTATCTTTATTATCTTCTTCGACTCATACAAATATCATGTAATGCTCTTCAAATTAATCAACAAACCTGCTTTCTATCAGCATTACATGAATGACGTGTTGTTTGAATATCTACATCAGTTTTGTCAAATCTATTTAGATGACGTTATCATTTACAGCAAGATCTTGAAGAAACTATCAAGCACTATGTATATATATGATGTGTTTCATTCAAAGCTTCTTTGTTCTGTCGTTGATGATTCTCTGTCTGATCAGAAGAATGAACTCTTGAGATTAATAGTGGTAAACGATGAGAACAAATGAGAGATCAACGATATATTGAACTTTCAACAATATTAAAGATGACTTCAATATCAAGTCAAATGAAAGAGCTATGACAACGATCTCAACTGATATAACGCTGACGACAATAAATTCATGAACGCTCAGAATATTGTTGATGACTTTCACACTCAATATTCTAATTGAGCGCACTAAGAAAATACATTCATGCAAACATGAATTGTTAAAAAAAGAAGATAATGTTACAATCTTGATCTATTCTTGAGTCTATTCTTAAGTCTATTCTTGACTTTATTCTCGACTTTATTCTTGATCTCGATTACTTCTAATTGAGTCTAGTGAGCATTCAAGCTAGAAGTAATGTCATCAAGTCTCTGCATCATTTGTGTAAGACGTCAATTCTTTTGAGTCTAGCACAGAGATCAGAAACACACATATAAGCTGCAAGTTTTATTCTGTAGATACTTTTCTTTCTTAGCATTTATTTATTAGTTAAATGATATTCATATGACTCGCTTTATATCAATCTTTAACACGCAAGCTTCAAAATCAAGTTCAACAACATGATATCATCATTTCATTCTCATTTATTGCTTCTAGTTCTTCAATTTATCAAGAATTGAATTCTCAGTTTCTTGTGACAATAACTCAAATCATTGCATAAACTTTGCATAATCAATCTTTCTTCATCATTCAAGTCTTTACAAATTCTGTTGCTGTCTCAATCTTTATTAAATTCAAAAAGCTTCTCAACATATCTGAATATGAAAGAAACAAAAATCATTTGAATGTTTGAAAGCAGAGTCTGATACAGCGCATAAATGTAAATGATGATCATTATCTCTTTTATTGAGTCAAGATCATTTATGTCGAGTCATGATTCATCATAAGTAAGAAGACTCATAATTTAATGAATCAATATTGAGTCAATGATTTTTGTATCATTTTCATCTTCATAAATTGACAACATAAGTTGCATCATTGCTGCAACAATTCTTTCAAGTTAAAAGATGCTCAACTATATTTTTGCAAAACTCTGAAGCAAGATACAGATAGCTTTGTCAACTACTACAATCTTTTTTATCAGAAGAAAGAACATTTCTTGATGAAAAACTTCTTGTTAATTGACTGCATGAAACGCAATGTCAGTTATATTACTTAAGTCATTGTTTTCTTCTGATGAAATCTTGATGAAATTCAATCATTCATCTTTCATCAATGAATTCAAGCATTCTTTAAAATCGACGAAGAGCTTCAACAGCTTAAGCATCATTAATCTCACTTCATTATTTTCTTCTTTGTTTCACTCATCAAAGTCAAGAACATCTCTGCATCAACTAGTAACTCTTTAAGTTCTAGAATTATCACTTTTGTGACTGTCATTTCAACAATATTCTCATCTCTTTCTTTGTCATTTCTTGATAAGTTAATGAATTTAAGCTTCGTCATTGTCATTATTCAAGATAAGATTTTAATCGTTTTTGAGATCAAGAAAATCTGCAACAAGTGAAAGTTATGTTACTACTGTAAGTTGCAACATTTAAGCAAAATCACTAAAGAATGCTCAAATAAAAAGTTCTTCACTTTGCGTATTATAAATGTTGACAACAGCGATGTCATTAGCATAAATGAAGAAGTTTCGTTGTATTCAAGAAAAGTTTAGTCTTTGAGCTAAGTTGCATTCAGAAATTTGTATACATATCATCTTGTTTACTAGCATCAATCTTTTTGTCTTCACTTTAATCATATAGAAAGTTTTTCGCTAAATTTATCTTGAAACTCTTTGAATTTGATTCAACATTCAAAGATAGTCACATGATAGTATTCTGTATTCTTCATCAAGCTTAATCTAGAGTTTCTGTTCTCGCTCTGATTGACAATGATATCTTTGCTTATGTTTTTATGAATAAATCATTTGCGTAACAACATCATCTTTTCTTGCATTTGTTAACTCATTCTCATAGACTTTAAGAATTTGATGATCAAGTCGCTTTAATTGATGACATTACTTATGTCATCGAGTTCACAATGATTCTCAATGAACATGTCAAAAAACTATTCTTTTATATCACTGAATTAAATCAGTATCTCATCATCATGAATCTTTTATGACTTCATTATCACTTCATGTACATCAATTTTGAACACAATACTCTCATCTTGTTCTCGCTCTTCTGTCTTAGTCATTATTATCAATTTCTCATCAAGATTTATGATCTCAATCGATCAGAAGAAAATATCTTGCTTGAAGTTAAAGAAGTAACTTCAACTCAGTTCGCTCATAAGAAGCAATTCAGTTTTCAATTCGTTCTTAAAGAGCAATTCAGTTCATAAATTATTCAAGAAGAATCATTCAGTTCTCAATTCACTCTTAAGAAGTAATTCAGTTCACGAATTGTTTAAGAAGAATCATTCAATACTCAGCTTGCTCACAATGAGTAATTTAACTTTCAATTCACTCAGAAGAAGTAACTCAGTTTTTCGTTTATTCACAAGAAACAAATCTCGTTCAGTTTCATTCATCATTTAAAACAAGAAGTTTCTAGTTGTATTTTTTAAATTATTCAAAAAGAATACTTCTTTAAAATCAAGTGTCACAATTCTTTCTCTTCTAGAACTTTTAATGTCTTTTAAGCAAATCAATGCAATCAATCTTTTACATAACTTAACATAGTTGAGTTGAGAGTTTGATGCTTTGATCAAGCTACTCGCGACAAAGACATTAAAGTATTTAGCATTACTTTAAAGAAAATCGATGACTTTCTGAATCTTGATTCAGTCTCGTTTAATGAATCAAAGTCGTGTGACGTGACTTTGTCAGCTCAGTCTTTATCTCACTTCAAGAATAACATTTATGCTAAAGATCACAGTTGAAGTCTTCATCAAATGAAAAAGAAAATTCATGTTGAGAAGTGCAATGACAGACTTGTTTCTAGCAGCTTATTGTGATAGCTTTGAATTTAGTCTGAATTCAGTCAGACTTGTTTCTAGCAACTTTCTCTAAATTAACATCAGAAGTAAAGTTGTGTGTTGCAGCTTTGTCATGAGTGACAGTATATAAATAGAGCAGTTGTGTGACTTTTCTTCACAATCTAGATAAATTTCATCAAATGTGATACTGTTCGCTTTACTCTTTCAATAAATTATGAGTTTGATTAGCAAGAAGCTTTCAACGTAATTAGATTGAAACACTTTAAGCATTTGATGCTCAAAAACTTGATATGAAATCTATTCAAATGAGCAATCAGTGATCACTTACTACACATCTCACAAGAAGACAAATAAATACATTGACTTAAAGAAGTTCAGTGAAATTCGACAGCTTATTACGCATCTCACAAGAAGATAAATAAGTATTCACATCAAGTCAACAGTTTACTACAAGTTTTCAAAGAAGCGAATAAATAGTCACACTTGATTGCATCAAAGAACGCATAAACTTTCATCATCATTGATGAGATTAAAATCTTTTCATTTCACTTGTCAATTTATCTAATATCTTTATTTTTTTTCTTCGATTCTAACAACAAGCTGAGTCTACATTGCACATTATGAACTTTGATGACTTCTTCATCAAACAACGATCTGTTCTCATTCTCACTTGCAAGAACTGCGATCAATGATTTTCTTTCATGAAAAGATGACTCATTAAGAAAGACTTGTGATTTGTTATTGAAGATAAGTCTGACTTGAACACACTTGATAATGTCATCAGCATCATCAGCGAAATTCAATCTTTCAACTTTGAAAGTCAAAAGATCAATGTGAAAGCTCATTACTGACTGATCATCTGCATCATCATCAATGATCAAGAACACACTGCAAACAAGACATCAGCAAAAGAGATTTGAGATGCTCTGAGCTATAAATACAAAGAGAAGTTACAAATCACTGAGAGACAATATTTGATGAATTTCATCAATTACAGAATGTCGACGAATATCTTCATTGAAAAGACATGAACACATCTTGTTAAGTTGACTTGAAAGATCATCATAATACAGAAAGACATAAGCAATTTATTCAAGTCAGAATGTTGCTTTCAAGTTTTACTTCAATTACTATTAGATGAATATACAGTCATTCAAGATGTCATTGATGTGCAAAATAAGTCAGATGTCAAGAAGAAACTTCAAAAGTTACAAGAAAAGAAAGTACAATTGAAAACAACAAAGATTGCACTATAAGTTAAGTGAGAAAATGAACATAAGCGCACTGACTGTAAGCAGAACAAACGCAAAATCAGTCATCATTGCAAAAGTCTTTCAAACTTTGACAATGATCAATTGCATCATCATCAATCACAACAATCTTTAAAATGTTTTCTCTGTAAAGATGAACATCATCTAGTCAATTGTTCTCATCTGTCTACAGCTCAAAAGCTTGTGAAGAAATGTAAAGATAAAGACAAAACAAAGCACAAGAGCATTGATGATTTTCAAATTCTCACTGAGCTTCTGAAGAGCAAGCATAAGAAATACAAAGTTTACAACATGAAAAGCAATGACTCTGAAATCTTTGATAACAATGAGAAAGATGAGAATGAGAAAAGCGAGAATATTGCAGCTTTGTCAAAGAACATTGTCAATAAGATTTTTGAATTTAACTGAGTCACAAATTTTGATGTTTTCTCACACATGACTGATCAACTTTGACTTTTTAATGATTTTTTAGTTTGCATTAAAAGATGCATCATCAAAGTTGAAGAGAGAAAATTGTATGTTAATCACTGTGACACAGCAGTCATGCAAAATCATCATTAAAACTCAGTTAAACTATCTTCTGTTCTTTATGTTTCTAAGCTTGAGATGAATCTTCTTTCTGAAAGAAGAATGTGTAAGAAAGATCTACAAGAGAGTTTTGATGATAAAAATCTGTACATGCATGACAAGTAAGAAAAGCAGATGATTGAAACTTTAGAATGCAAAAACATCTACATAGTAAAGAGAATTGCAAATGATCTTGATAAATTTGCATTACTATCAGCTATGCAGCATGATGTCTCATCAGCATTTTCAATGATGCACAGTTCAATAAATCTTAATGATTCAATGAATCTAAATCACTTCACGTCTTACATTGATGTGATTCATCATGAGAACGAGATGAAAGTTGATCATGATCAACTTAGTTTTGCAAATGACAAAAGCTTCAAGTTGTACAAACTGTGACATCGTTGTTTCACTCATCTTGAATCAGCAAAGCTTCATCAACTTTATAAGATCATCACTTTGAAAAAATCTATTTTCATCAACAACAGTCACAAAAATGTGTGTGAAATATGTGCATTCATCAAGTTCATTAACAAATGAGAACACAATGTCAATGATCAAAAGACAAGTATCTTGACTTTCATTTTCATAAACATTTGTAAATCACTATCATCATCTCTTGATAACGAGTTGTACTTTTTAAAGATAGTTGACAATCACTTCAGAAAAACTTGATGCATTTCTTTGAAGCAATGATTCAATGCATCAGATGCTTTGCAAAAATGAAAACTCAGTATAAAGCTTCACAATAATGTCAAACTTCTCTCGATACACAGTGACAACATCATGAAACTTAAAGTCATCTTGAATAATTGATGTTCATCAGTTAACATTGCTTCTCAATACATTGTTTTACACATGTTGATTCAAAATGAAGTAATTGAAAGAATTATATACATCACAAAAAACTCAATGCAAATCATGATCAAGAATGCTGAACTTCTCATTGAGTTTTAAATAAAAGTTGTAAAGACAAACGTTTATTTGCAAAATTGAATCATCATGAAATTCTTAATCAACGAAGTTCTCATGATCTTGAAGAAGATATTCATTGAGATCAAGCTTTCAATTAATCATGTATAAGTATGAGAATGCAAATGTTACTCATACGTTGACTTCAAGTCATTGTCAGTTGAAAACAGATGAGACAAATTCATGAACAAAGACAGACTTGACATCTTCATGAAATATATGAAAAATATCAACAAGCAATATCATTTCTGAGTTTCAGATCTCAATCGAGTCATCAAGAATCATGTTATCAAGTTCGCTGAAGATGAAAAGAATGAAAATATGAACTTACAACTTTACAAGCAGACATTCAACATTCTTTCAGAGCAAAGATCTGTGAGAAGATCATCAAAGAATAATGTTTCAACTAATGTTTCAAAATTTGATGCTTTCATAATTGACATTTCATCTGAATCAACTAATGCATTAAAGACTATTGCAATTAACTTAAATGCACTCAATTCTAAAATCACGTCACATACATCAGATGAGCGCAAAGCTCACGTGAATGTTCAGATCATTCAAAAAGTCTTTGCATCAAGCATGTTTAAATCAGCAGCTTAAATATTTCTGCATGTAATCATTTCAAAGAGAAAAAGAGACAGCGAAGATTAATAATTAAAAGAATGCACATTCAAGATCTTGTAAGCTATGATGATCTGATTCATTACAAAGAAAGTTAATGATGATGAGAATGATTCTGACACAAGCATGTCATGAACATTATTCAACATCAATGAATCTGATTCTTTTAAAGCAATAAAAATTCTCACGTTGAACATTTACAAAGATGCAATGCAGAACTCAGTTTGAAAAAAACTTTCAAAAGAAGCAATTAATGCAGAATTTATGATGCTAGTCATTAATGAAATCTGACAAGAAAAAGTGTCATTCAAAAAGATTAACATCGTGACAAGCAAATGAATTTTCAAGTCAAAAATGTGTTACGAGCGTATCAAGACTGAATAGAACTAGTCAGTGTCTTTAGCTCAGATCTGACTCAGATCTGACTCAGTCTTTATTTTCTTTTCTCAACATCTTTTTGTTCAACATCATTTTTCTTTCTACATCACATTCTACTCATGTCACAAACACATTCTCTTCAAGCTTAGCGCAGTCTCTGAATATTACTTAAATAGAAGCTTTTGTACTCATCTTCTTCTGTATTCTTAATATTCAGTTATAGCTATCTCTAAAGATCAAGCACTATTCAATTCCGACTTTCGCTGATTGATTCATTTAGACACGATTCTGACATTATATTAAGAATTCGTTAATCACATGATACTGATCTCATTACTCATTCAACATACTCATACAGACAGAACGAGTTTAAAGAAATTCGTTTATCTGATGATCGACGCAATTGAAAGACTGAACAACACTAAAAAGTTTGATAGAATCAACAACAAGACTGTTTGAATCACTAGACAACTTATCGCTCACTAAGTACGCAAAGTTCACTCGATCAAGAGAATCAACTCATTCTTGTGAAACAGACGAGTGAAAATAAGCTGTTCAATTTAATTAAGAGAATCAATGATAAAGAATCTTCGTAAATTGCTTGAGAATTACTCAAAAAACTCACAAATCAAAAATATTTTTCTAATCAACAACATTCTTTCCTGAAGATTAAACACTTGATCATACGTCTTCATTAATACTGTTGAGCATCATCATTCACTTGATTTCGTTCTTTCTTCAAATTTCACCATGTCAAAACGTTCATCTATCGAAGAACATTTCAAAGAATTTCAAAGTCGCTTTTCTCAAACTTCTGAGACTGATTCATCGAAACTCTCTAGTGCTGAATCATTCATCAATGAAGATGACAAGTCATTCACTGAAACAGTAATACTCTCTGTTTCTATCGAAAACTGAAAGACTCAATGCATGACTCTCAACAGAGAAACAGATCAACTCAATGAGCTGAGTAAACAACGAAATAACGAAATCAAAGAGTTGAAGACTAAACTTCAAACTAAAGAAATCACTTCTTCTGATTTCATCTACTCTGAGCGTTCTAGATCTCAGAAAATACCTGATTCTTTCTGATTTACTGACGAAAAGAATTCTACTTGAAAAAACTAATACGACAAAATTCAGAATAAACTAGAGATCAACGTCGATCTCTTTTCAAATGAATGAGTCAAACTGAGCTATGTACATTTCAGATTATTCAATGACGCAGCTGATGTCGCTCAATCTAGACGCGAACGTGACTGTGTCAATTTTTATAAGATCATCAATGATCTTTTGAAAGAACTAGCTGAGTTGTTTAATGATTCAGATAAGAAAGTCAACTTTCGTAGAAAATACTACAACTTAATTCAAGCATCAAAGAAGTTCAGCGAGTTCTACACTCAGTTTCAACGATTATCTTTCTATCTGAAGTATCACGAAAAGCAACTGATTGTCGATCTGAAAGATAAAATAAACTCTCGTCTTTGATTCATTTGAATAAATCAATTAGTTCAATCTGATTTTCTTAAAGAGATTTATTTCTATCTGATTCATTTGAATAATGATCAGCGAGTCATTCGAGAAATCAAGAACAAAGTCAATCTCATCAAACACGTCAACGATCTGTCAAAAATCATCTTTTATAGAGTTGTTGTTACTCAGTCAGTTGATCATTCAAAATCTGATCATCTAAAGTTGCGTGACGCGATTTTAACTAGCGTCAAAGAAGCAGACGTTCTAGTCGAAATCTGTTTCATATGTCATAAATCAGATCATAGCTTTAAAGAGTGCTTTAATCAATCTATCAGAATCAATGCAGTAAACAATGAATACAACGATTTCAAATTCAATTTCAATTCAAATTTCGATTCAAAAAACTAGTCATCTCTTCAAAAGTTATTGAAAAGATAGAGATTATATCTTTGTGCAAACTAGAAAAAATTCTATCAGAAGAAAATTACTTTGAAAAGTCATTTCTAATTGATGCTCATCTCATCTTGCAGAATCAATTCTTCAGTCTTCGTTCGCTAATAGACAGTGATTCAGTCGCTCATACGCTCATACACGCTAATCTAGTCAATAAAGTATGCAAGAAACTAGAAATTCAATCTATATTTCTGGTAAAAGAGAAGCTAATAAGAGATTATGATGAAAAAATATCTAAGAAGATCATCATTCATAAAATTCTACTCAATCTCATCATTGAAAGTCATAACAAATTGACTGTATCAATGTTGATAGTTGATATCGATCATCATGAAGTCATATTGAGTAAGCTCTGAATGAACAAAAACGAAATATTACTGAATATGCAAAATGACGTCATTGTTTTTTCGAATCAATTAAATACTTCTATTTCGATTTTTTCGATCTCTCTCAATTCAAAGCACTCAAGTTAATCGCGATCAACTTCGTCTTCTTCAATCACTCAGACTAAGATCTCTATGATGCTCAAACAACTCATTTCAATCACTGCTCAGAAAGAGTCATTCTCGATTCGAAGCATAGACGCAGCTTCGTTCAAAACACTGTTGAATTGTTCAAAGAAGAATCAGACTGAAGTCTTTGCTCTATTCATGACAGACATTAATAGAAAAATCGCGTACAATACTCAGTGCAATTTGAACGCTTTAAACGTCTCTTCAATCAATGAAACGACTCAGAATTTGAAAGATATTAAAGCGAAGCTGTCATCAAAATATCATGAGTTTCTAAATGTTTTTGATCGAGTTCAATTGAATAAACTACTCTCTCATCGCTTCTACGATCATAAAATCGAGCTTATCAGTGATTCAACACTTTCTCACTGTTGAGTCTATTGAATGTTCTCTGTCAAACTTCTGAAGATAAAGAAGTACTTAAACAAGAATCTGTCGAAGAGATTCATCACTTCTAGTCAGACTTTTTATTTCTTTCTCGTTTTATTCACTCTCAAAGCAAATGAAGATCTTCAATTCTGCATGAACTATTAAAAGCTAAATGTTATTTTCAAAAGAAATAAATATTCTTTATCGCTGATAAACGAGATTATTGATAAAATAGTGAGTTGCAAGCATCTGACTAGATTGAACATTATATCAGCATTCAACAAACTTTAAATGCATCTCAATAATGAGAATTACATCACTTTTATCACTGCTTTAGAAGCATATAAATACAAGATGCTATTATTTGAACTGACTAATGAATCAACCTTCTTTCAGCAATATATGAATGATGTTTTATAAAACTTTCTGAACGACTTTTGTCAAGTCTATCTAGATGACATTCTCATCTATAGCAAAATGAGAAAGAAACATAAAGATCACGTCAAACTAATATTGAGTCGACTACGCAAAGCTGAACTGCAGATGAATATTCAAAAGTGCAAATTTAATGTAGAAGAGACTGTCTTTCTAGAAGTTATCATATCAGAACTAGATCTTCATATGAATTTAAGCAAAGTGACAGTCATAGTCAGCTGAATCACTTTGATCAATCTAAAAGAAATTCAAAGCTTCGTGAGATTTGTTAACTTCTATCGTCGTTTTATTAAGAACTTCTCGAAGCTAGTCAAATTGTTCACTCAGCTGACTAGAAAGAACACGTCTTTTGTTTGAAACGAGATTTGTGTTCAAGTCTTTGACAATCTAAAGAAACAAGTCAGCTCAGTCTCAGTACTTCGTCACTTTGATTTCAAATGACAAGCTATTTTGAAGATTAATGCTTTGAACTATGTAAAAGATGAAATACTATCTCAGTACAATGACGAGAAAGTTTTTCATTTGATGATCTTCTACAGTAAAAGCATGATTCTCGCTGAAATCAATTATCACATCTATGACAAGAAATTGCTAGTCATTATTTGATGTTTCGAACACTGATGACTCAAGCTAAAGTGCATTGAACTACTCATTCAAATATTCATTGATCATCAAGCTTTAAAGATCTTCATGAAAAATAAACAGTTGAGTCGATGACAAGTCAACTATCTGAACATTGTGTTGAAGTTCAACTTTCAAATCATCTTTAAGTCAGGCAAAATGAATACTAAAGTCGATGCTCTAACTCGAATGTCTCTAGCGAACGTCTCTGAATCAGCTTAACGACTTGAAGATTGTTTTCAGACTATTCTGACTCTTGATAGAGTCAATGTTCTACTCATTGAATCGAAAGCAAATCTCTATCAGTGAGTGTGTATGATTAATTAAATGAATGAGCTCTGCGATGAATATAAACAAGCTATGAACGAGAACAAGCTCAAATTTCATATCACTAAATTGAAGAACTGCAAAATCATTGACAGCGTTCTCTTTAGAAAAGACTTACTGTGAGTCTCTGAGAACATGCACACGAAATTACTACAAGAAGTGCATGATCAATCTTCAATCTCTCACTTTGACAATAAATGAATCATTGATCTAGTTCAGCGTTTCTACTATTGATCAGATCATTGAGCTACTATTCGATGATACATTCGAAACTGTCATGCTTATCAGCGAAGCAAAGTCTCTAGAAATAGCATCAATGAACTTCATCATTCTCTCTCAATTTCACAGAAACGCTGAAAAGATATAGTTATAAACTTCATCACTGAACTATTTCTGTCAGAAGACTATAACGTCATTTGCATAATCATATGTCATCTTATCAAAGAACATCACTATGTTTTCTGTCATTGAGAAAACGATGACATCTCAGTTGAAGAAACGGTTTGAATCATGCTATGAAACGTCTATCAACTGCATGATTTACTCAGTTCTATTGTTTCGAACAGAGACTTTCAATTCATATCAACTATGTGAAAGAGTCTTTGCAAGCGACTGAGAATCACAGCTAGTCTATTCACAGTTTATCATTCAAAGATCAATGATCAGACGAAATGAGTCAATCAAGACGTTGAATGCAAACTTAGAATCTACTGCAATTACATGCAGAACGACTGAGTCAAATGAATATCTATGATGAAATTCAGCGACAATTTCAATATTTTCTCGATCATCTCAATGATTTCTTTCTACTTCAATAAAGATTTTCATTCTTGAATAAGTTTCAATTCAGATACAACTGACTACGAAATCACTCATGAACGACTGAAAGCTAGAAAAGCAAATGATATTGTCATTCAAATGAAAGAGTTACTGAGCTTCGATCATCAACAATTGAAAAAGACAAAGCTGATCATTGAAGCACAGATCAATAAACATAGACGAGACGTCATTTATGAGATAGATGACTGAGTTTGACTATTCTTCAGAAACGTCAAAATCATGAGATCATGCAAAGATTTGAAAGACAAACAACTAGAATTGTATCAGATCACTGTCAAAGCGAGAGTCTTCTATCATCTTTGTCTATCAGTCAGCATGAAGCATCTGCATTTGATGTTCAGCTTGAAGCTACTGCGATTGTATTCAGAAGACTTTTTATCAGAACAGCATGCAGAATCTTTCAGACTCATCATTATTAATGATAATGATGATGAACATTGAGAGGTAAATGACATTCTGAATTTCAGATGCTATCAAGGTCGAATACAGTACAAGATCAAATGAAAAGATCTAGATAGAGATGATGAATGATACTATGTTGATAAAGATGAATTCAATGACTTCAAGAAAGTTTTGAACGAATTTCATACATTATACTCAAGAAAGTCACGCTAGTATCGAAATAACTCAATAAGAAAGCAAGCAAATGAGCAACATTCATGCGAACATGAATTTTCGAAGAAGAGAGTAAGATTACGAGCGTATCAAGATTGAATAGAGCTAGTCAGTGTCTTTAGCTCAGATCTGACTCAGATCTGACTCAGTCTCTATTTTCTTTTTTCAACATCTCTTTGTTCAACATCATCTTTCTTTCTACATCACATTCTACTCATGTCACAAACACATTCTCTTCAAGCTTAGCGCAGTCTCTGAATATTACTTAAATAGAAGCTTTTGTACTCATCTTCTTCTGTATTCTTAATATTCAGTTATAGTTATCTCTAAAGATCAAGCACTATTCAACTCTGACTTTCGCTGATTGACTCATCTAGGCACGATTCTGACAAAATGCACATCGATGATTTTCTTGACAAACTGAAGACAAGACTGATAGTCAGAGATTTCTTTCAAATTCATGAAGTTGACTATGAAAATACTTTTGCATCAATCATCAAGTTTGACACTCTGCAAGTCTTTTTAATCATTGTGACAATGAAGAATCTTAAACTTCATCAAGTCAATGTAAACAATGCATTTACTGAATTATTTCTCAAAGAAATCATTTACATGTTTTCTTCATCAAAAGTGAAAGTCAAATTCAACTGTGCTTTGAAAGTTCTTCAAAGTTTTTATGATCTCAAGCAAGCTGCATAAGACTGACATGATCGCTGTATAACAGCGCTGTCTGAACTCAACTTTGCTCAATGCATTGCAAATTCATGTCTTTTGATTCATGAGTTAAAAAAAATCATGTTGCTACTATACATTGATAACATAGTCATCATCTTCAAATTATTGAACAACATTAAATGATTTAAGCATGAGTTTCAATGTGTTTTCAAAGTCAAGAATCTGAGAAAAATGAAGAAGATTCTTGACATTCAAATCACTTGCAACAGAAAGACACAAATCTTATGAATGAATCAAATTCATTATCTTCAAGATGTTTTTAAGAGACTCAACATAAGACAAGACAAGCATAAGATAACAAATCTTTCAATGAATGAATATAATGCTCTTTGCTCAGCTGAATTTGAAGATGTGAGAATCAATCAGCATGAATATCAACAAGTCATTGAAAGTTTCATATATGCTGCAATTCACATTCGTTTTGACATCACTTTTGCTCTCAATCAACTAAGTTAATATCTCAGCAATTCTGCAGAACATCATGAACATGCTTTAAAAAAGTTGATGCAATACGTTTGTTTTATCATTGATCTAAACATCATGTACAAAGTCAGTGAGAGTATGAAGTTAGTAGAATACTCTGACTCAGACTACGTCTCAGACAGACTAAATCACAAGTCAATTCTCATTTACATTTACATGCTTGATAAAAAATCAGTCTTCTGAATGAGTTGAAAGCAAAAGTTCATTGTCACATCAATCATTGAGACAGAGTACATGACTTTATCAATCTGCATCAAGAAAAATCTATGAATCAATCAAGTGCTCAAGAACATGAATCTGACAAAGTATTTAAGCATCAGTCACAGTCATGTTGATATTCTTGAAAAGATTACTTATTAATCTGTCTCACTCACACAACTCAAGAAAGATAATTAAGCATCTCTTATGCTGATTAAGAATGCTCATATTTACGAAAGATCAAAGCACATTAATATTACTTATCATCACATTCAAGATCTGCATAAGAAGAATCAGATTTCAGTAAACTTCATCTTTAGTCAAGATATGATAGCAGACGAATTAATCAAGTCACTATCTCGACAGAACTTTAAAAGATTCATTGAACAATTGAGATTGAAAAGCAGTGAAAGTTGAGAAACTTGCAAGCATCAAGTGAGAATGTTAAGAAGTGCAATGATAGACTTGTTTCTAGCAGCTTATTGTGATAGCTTTGAATTCAGTCTAAATTCAGTCAGACTTGTTTCTAGCAACTCTTTCTAGATTAACGTCAGAAATAAAGTTGCATGTTACAACTTTGTCATAAGTGACAGTATATAAATAAAGCAGTCGTGTGACTTCTCTTCATAATCTAGATAGATTTCATCAGATGTGATATTGTTCACTCTATTCTTTCAATAATTCATTTGATTACATTTATGACTCAAGAAAATCTTAAGATTTATCAACAAAGCAAAAACGTCAATTCAGTCACAATTCTTTCACTCAAATACTTTAAGTTTTTAAACATTTTCTTTAAGAAGAATGTTGATATCTTGTCTTTACATTAAGTTTATGATCATGTTATACATTTTAAAGAAAATGCTCAATTCTCAGTCTTTGCTTTATACAATATGAGTCATGATGAAATTCTATAACTTTGACGTTATCTAAATGAGAATCTGAGCAAAGAATTCATTCAAGTCAGTCATTTTCAGACGATCATCTTTGTTCTCTTCATCAAGAAATTCAAAGAAGAACTTTGCTTCTGCATGAACTATTGAGATTTGAATGTTATCATCATTAAAAATTGATATTCTTTGTCTTTGATTTCAGAAACGCTGAATCATTTAAGTCAAGTTAAAATCTTTATCAAGCTTGATATTATCTTCGCATTCAATTGTTTTTGAATCAAAGAAGAAGATGAAGCTTTCATTGTCTTTCATACTTGATTTGAATTATTCAAGTATCTAGTCATGCTCTTCAATTTATGCAATGAACTCATCTCATTTCAAAAGTATATCAACAATACTCTTCATAAGCATTTAAATAAGTTTTGTATCACTTATTTGAATGATATTTTGATCTATTCAAACAATGAACTTGAGCACGAGATTTATGTCAAACTTATTCTGCAAAAGCTGCAAGAAGCAGATTTTCAGATGAATATAATCAAATATAAGTTTCATGTCACTCAAGTTTTGTATCTAGAATTGATAATCATTATCAAAGAGATCAAGATGAATTCATTCAAGATAAACATCATTGTTAATTGATTCACGTTAATTAATGTTAAAAACGTTCAGAGTTTTCTAAATTTCACGAACTTTTATAAAAGATTTATCTATGACTATAGCAGAATAACTAACTCACTCACTCGTCTCATTAAAAAGATCGAACTCTTTGTCTGATCTTAAAAATGTCAGAAAACATTCAACACTTTTAAGAAAGCATTCACTTTCAATGTTATTTTATGTTATTACAATTCAGATCATAAGATTGTGATAAAAATCAATGCTTTAAACTATGTATTCAAAAACATTCTTTTTCAATATGATGAGAACGAAGTTCTTTATTCAGTCGCTTACTTTTTCAAGAAGCATAACTCAGTTGAGTGTAACTATGAGATCTACGATAAAAAACTCATGATCATTGTTTATGCATTTGAAGAATGATGCTTAAAGCTTGAAGACTTTATCTGTTTTGTCAAGATGATCATAAATCACAAAAATCTTGAGTATTTCATGTCAATTAAGCAGTTAAGTCGTCATCAAGCTCATTGAAGTGAGTTTTTGTTTAAATTTAACTATTGCATCACATATTATTTTGACAAGATCGATGATAAATTGAATGCTTTGACACGTCGCTCAGAAGATCTTTTTAAGAAGAGAAATACATTTGATTCTTAACATCAATATCAACATCAGACAATTCTGAAAACTCATGTTTTAAATCTTAAGATTGTTAAAAATCTTATTTTTGATGCTTTTGACATCAAAGTCATAATGCTTCAGTCACAAATCATCATCTTAGATTCAGTTCAGTTACATCTGTTTTCAGTCTTTTCAATTTTCTTGCTGACTTTAACTTTCATGAATCTAGAAGTCAAAGAATTCAACATTGAAAACGTTAAATCTCATTTAAAATCTCAGCTAAATCAAGACATTTCAAATCTTGATGAAGATTCTACTGATACTTTTACTCAAACATTGTGAAAACAAGTTAAAGTTAATGACATGTTTGCAGTTCAGATAATCGAAGCGCTTTGCAGTGAAGCACATCATCATAACAAGATTTCTCTAGTTGAATGTGAAGAACATGAGAATCATCTATACTTTCAAGAAAGAAGATATGTATTCAACTTTGATAAATTACGTCTTTGTATTATTCAGCTCACTTACAACAATGTCATTGATGATCATTCAGAAAAAGTCAAGAGTTATGAACTGATCAGTTGAGTTTATTGATGACTCAACATATATAAGTATGTTCAGCGCTTCGTATAAAACTGTCACGTGTGTACACGTTTCAAACTCTCTAGACAATGAACTCAAGAATGATTGCATTTTCTTTCAGTTCTTGAACGTTGCTGATGTAATGTCTTCATGAACTATGTAGATTCTTTATCATTCAATATCTTCATGAGTATTATATATAAATATGTGCTAGTCTTCATTAATCATCTTAGCAAAATGAGATATTTAGTTCTCATCATCTTTATAAAAGTTGAAGAAGTTATCAACAGCTTATATGCTTATGTTTAAACTGATTGCGTCAAGTTGAGTCATCAAGATTGAGTTGAGTTTTCAACTCGTCAAGACTTGATTCAAGTCAGAATTCTTGACTTAAGTATTTGAGTTAAGTCAGAAGATTCAATTCAAGTAATTGAATTAAGTTAAAGAATTGAAATTGAGTATTAACTTGAAATTCTCGATTCGACTCGTTAAGACATGAAGCGAGATACTACTAATATCTATTTAAATGTCTGATAATGCAACAGAATAATGCAATTGATTAAAGAAAATTGATGCTTGTTCATTTACTACTGCTAATCTGAGATCACTATTATCTCATCATTTTTCTTCTTTTTCTTCTTCTTCTTGTACTTCTTCTCGTACTTCTTCTTGTACTCGTTCTCGTTCTCAATCATATCTGCATCATCATTTCTCTTGCTAAATTTCATCTTCTTGTCATCATTATCAATCTCAATGATATCATCAGATTCATCATTTGATGAATTTAGTGAATTAACTATCTTTCAATCAATCGCATTTTTTTCATTCGAAAATGCGCTCATGAATTTGTTGAATTCTTGTATGACATCTGAATCATTCATCATCTTCAATTCAATCAATTCTTCATGATGTAAAATGCGTTGCTGAATTAGTTCAATAGTAAATATCATGTATCTTGACATGTTTTTCTCAAGTTCATCTTGTTATGTAATAGTTTAATGCATATGTTAGTCTTGTCTTTCACATCAAACACAGTATATACATCAACAGTAAAAGTAGTATTGAATATCATCTTCATGACTATTGCTTTGAGCTTCGCTCGCTTTGCAGTCTTCTTCTTTCTCATCTTCTTCATCAAATTTATCTTGAAGCATTGAGCTATTATACAATCAGCTTTTGAAACACATATGCATTACTTAAATGCATTATCATGCAGACTCTTTCTCACTGAATTATTTGTGATCATATCTTGCATATTGTTCTTTATTTTCATCTGCTTCGCTTTAATGACTTTCTGATAAATGCTGATGTTTCTCAATTTGATGAGTTGTTTATAAAGAGTCACTCAATCTGCACTTTGTTTGATATAAAGAGTTTGCTGATCTTTATTTCATTTCATTGCATGATTTCTACTTGCAATTAACTGCAACTTAATTGATAGATTGAACATTCTGCGATTTTGATTAATCTCAATGATAATGCATATAAATAATGTATAACAATCTTCTTATTTGATAGTGATGTTGAAGTGCTTTTTCTAATGAACTTAGTCACAATAGATGAGTGCAATGAATAGATGTGAGATGTAGAAAAAGTTAAAGTTAGAATAAACATTGAGCGTAAATAAAGTTAGAATTAAAATAGATGTAAGATAAAATGTAGATAAAATTAGAGTTAAAGCTGAATGTTAAAATTTATTCATCATTTTAGAGCTGCGATCAACACATTCATCATATTAGTGCTAATATCAAAACATTCATCATATTGATTCTACTATAAACACAGTCAACAATCATCATCTCTTGTTTACACATCATCTCTTGTTTACATCGTACTTCACTTTGCTTTCACTCAACTCAATAGTCTCAATTTTTCAAATCGTTGTCAGTTGATATATATCATGACTCATTGCAAGCAAACAAATAATGCATTTAAATAATGCATTTCTTGTTACGCATTACTGATGAACTTAATTTAGAACGAAAGTTTAAAGACGCATCATGTGATAATTTGAGAATTTCAACTCATGTTAATATGACATCAGATAATTGAATCACAAATGAATTAAGAGCAGACTTAAAGACTCTATCTGAAAGCAAGATCAATAAAGTTCAGAAGATAATGCAAATAAATAATGCATCAAGCTATCAACAGCTAATTTATCATGACAGTCAAAGAGAAAATGAAAGTCAGAAATCATTGCACTTTGAAAGATACATTATTATCAGAGAGATGCAGATTTGTTGATATTGAAAATCTCATTCGAAAGAGTAGTTCGCGAAATCATGCAGAATGAGACTGATACAAACAAGATGAATCAGAAAATGAGTGATGCAAACTATAAAATTCAGACTTCGACACTGCTTGCTCTTTAGAAGATCACAGAAGCGTTTCTATGTGAATTTCTTATCAGTAAGTGCATTACTCATTTGCATTATCATTGATGTTTTACAACACTTACTGATATAATGCTTTACATATGCAGATAGCAATCTTCTTGCTATTTATGTCAAGCGAGTAATTCTTCAGCAGAGAGATTTGATATTCATGAAGACTTTGATGTGTAATCTCAAGATTCAGTTGAGTCATGAATAGAAATAGCATTCATGATAACTTGATCAAATCAAGCTATCTAGCATAGCAATACACTTTATGAACTGCATTATCTCTTTGCATTATCTTGTAAGTGTGTTATCATACTACATACATTGACAATGCAAAAGCAACTTTGAATGAAATAATATTAAACATTTAAACATTAATAAAATGTAAAAAATTCTGCAAATCTGTCTTGAAAGAATCATCAGATTCATCAATCGCGTTATCTTCATCTTCTTCTCTACGATAAATATTTCATGCTTCGATGATAGTTTTCTCAGAATTCAAGTTTATGATATGATTATAATACTTGAGAAGCATTATTTATTCAACTGATTCTGAAGTCATTTATGATTGATTTCATTAACAAACTTTTCTTGCAAAACTGAATGTTCATTCAATATCTACAAAGAATATTGAACATGAAAGAACATTCTTAGTCATTTGAGTCAATCTTAAATAGTTCAAGACGTTGTCTCTTTAATACTTTCATGTTGAAAACTTCTTGACAATAGCATCAGTGCGAAGATATTAATCATCTTCACTAACAGATACAGAGCGACGTTGAGTTCTTTGAAGAAGAGTTCATGTAATCATCACAACAAACTATAACATTGTTAACAAATGATCAATTGCATTATCATATTGCATTATCTGATCAACATCACTAGTCACTTACGCTCTGACTTCTGCAGTTGTAGTTTTCTCTTCATAATGATGATGAAAATAGTTCTTGAACTCTTTTCTGTACTTGTCGTAATAAAAATGAGAATCATTCTCATTTGCATCTTAATCTTAATACAAATTCAGCTTTTGAGTAGAATTTAAAATCATAGCAAGATTATATATCAATTCATCTTTGCTCTTCGTCTTGAAATAGTACTTTGCAAGCTTGTTAAAAGCTAGTTTGTAAGCTCGAAGAACAAGTGCTTGTGAAGTACATGCATTATCGCGTACTATCATCTCAATAACATTGAGATGATTGAAAAAAACATCAAACATTCGAAATTCTAAATGTATATCAATATTGATGATTCTAGACACAATCAGAGTTAGCTCATAGAAAGAATTTAACATATTGTCAATAAGCAATACTAATGATCATTCATTCTTCTTTAATCAAATAGCTTAAATCTTTGCATCTATCAAGAATTTCTCGACTCATATATTAATCATGTCACGCAGTTGATATGCATGTTGAAGCATCAAATAAATAGAGTTTCAACGAATGCAAATATCTTGTATCAATTTTCAAGATCTTGTAATTTGAAGCTTTAAAAAGCGAAGCTTTTGTTGAGAAGAACTGTTGATGACAATAGTAAGAGCGCAAATCTGTTTCACTGATTAGTAAATGCATTATCTTTTTGCATTATCAACTTAATAAATATCTTCTTGACAACAGTGCAAAGATCATTGCTTGTGATTACATTCTCAACTTGATCATCGTTTAATGACATAGCGAAATTATCATTCAAAGTCTTTGATTCAATAGCTCTGATAAACTCTTGAGTCATTAAATTGATGATATGAGTCATACAAGATATTGAGTTTTGTGCTCTATTTTATGAAATGTTGTGTCAACTGAGCGCTTTTTCAAGCTTCTTCTTTAAAGTGTCATTGTTGCTTGCATTATTAATAACAACATCAAAAAGCTTGTTCTTAATGTCGTATGTATTCAAAATCTTGAACAGCTCTTGCATTAAATGATGATCAGTATGCTCAACTTGAAGAGACGTAAATTCAATGAGATGTTCATGATATTGAAATGTAGCATCATTCAATATATCAAAACTCTCAGATAAGCGACTTTTTAAGAACTAAATCATGCATTTAACACAATAAAAATCTGTCGTGACTCTTTTAAGTCTTGCTTTATCTTTGCATGAATTTCATCATATTTCGAGAAAATCATGCTTGACAATTTAGTGCAATGAACGAAAGTAATCTCTGAATGAAGCATTTGTAGTAACTGTCAAAAATGCTCATTTTCAATGATTCAAAAAGATAAATTCAGTGCAATGAAGATCTTGCACAATATCTTTTCTCAATTTTGTTGATTGAATTGAGATAATAAGTCAATATGACTTTTCTTCTATAAATGCATCAACTTTGCATTATCTATTTGCATTATCATATTAAACTTACACGACTGAAAGATATCTTCATCTGTGAAAGAGAGTTGAGTCGTTTTCATTTTAATTGTTTCATGCAAGCATTTGTCTTGAGATGCTTGATCATATTGATCATACTAGATTCATCAATAGCTGTAGAATGATCTAGAATTTTAAGACAATTCTTGCATGAAATTTTAGAATATTCTTTCAACGTTGAGATCATTTATATAAACTTGTTTCAGATTCTGAATTGTTTATTTACTTTGATCTTCTTAATTCAAAGTGAATTATCTATCTTTTTTTGAGTCTTGTTGATGACACTTTCGTCAATAAATGTTTATAGTCATCATTGTTGAAATTGAGCATTGATATCAGCACTTCACTCAACATACTGATTATTCTCTCTTAATATTAAAAGAGAAGTATCGCGATGAATTCTATTCATCACTTCTTGAAGAGTTTGTTTCTTTTTGACGAAAGCACAATTAATGTTTCGTGAATCTTGACTTGCGAATTTATTAGAATGAAGACTACTGAAAGTAAATGAATGAATGATCAAGAAATTAAACTCTTTCTCGATTGAAGATCTTGACAATTCGTATGTCTTATCAGAATTAAACATCACACAATATATTTTATTGATAATGTAACAAGATAATGCAAACAACGAGAAGAGAAATAAAATCATTTGTTGCACGAAAGTCTTTCAAATATAATGATGTAATAGATTCAAAAATAGTAAATCTTGACATTTGATGTCATTTTCAATTGCTTAATGAGTTGAATCAAGAACTCAAATCAAATTCTGACTTAAAGTCAATATCAAGTTGAATCAGAAGATTCAACTTAAGTAATTGAGTTGAATCAGAAGATTCAACTTAAGTAATCAAGTTGAGTCAGAATGTAAATATGAAAACTCAACTTAATGATTAGTTTACTCATGTTTGAAAACATCATGATTTACTTGAGTTCTTCATGTCTGATCAAGACACACAATTCATCTTTGATGTCTGAAAGCATATATGTAAAATGCTGAAGATAAACATCAAGTTATTCACAGCATATCATTTCAAGATTGATGATCAAATCAAGAAATTCAATGCTGTCATGAAGCATTATTTTCAAGTCTATGTCAACTACATGCAAGATGACTGAGCTAAGTGACTTCTTGAAGTCAAATTCGCGATCAATAATACATCTTCATTAATCATTCTAACATTTCTCTTCTTGATTAATACAAATTAGAACTCATGTTTAAACTTTAAGCTTCTTGAATCTCTGTCAGAGAATCTTATGTTTCAAGCTTGAAACAAGTTAATCAATATCAAAGAGTTCATCAAGAAGATGAAAGATCTGACTGATCATCTACGTGATGAGATGCTCATAGCTTAAGTTATTTATGAGTTCAATGTTAATCTTTCTCGTCGTTCTTGTTTTAGATACTTCGTTGAAGATGAAGTCTGACTGAATGCTTGCAATCTCAGCATCGCTCATCTTGTTGTCAAGTTAGATGATTGTAACGTTGAATTCTTCAAGATTAAGCATGTTTTTGAGCAAAATTTTCTGATCATTGAGTTAAATCTTTCAACATCTATGAAAGTTCACTCAGTTTTTCATGCTATTCTTCTGAGTCACATCGCAAATGATTCTCTCTTGAATCAACGTCAGAAATCTCAAGAACTTATCATCATTGAAAATGATGAAAGATTTTGATATGTAAACAGCATACTAAACTTCAAGCATGATAAATGTTACAACTCATCTTTGTTCAAGTATTATGTTGATTAAGAAGATCATTTTTCTACTTGAGAATCTTTCAATCTTCTAGATAATTGTGAGCAAATGCTTTATGAATTTCATCTCGTCAATTCTGTCGTCAAAAAATCACACATAATATTGTGTATGATGTTTCAATATCAATGTTAAGAACTTTAAGTTCAATATTCATCATCAATTCAGCTTAAACATCTTGCTCAGATGTATTCTCATCTTGTTAATGCTTCATCACTATAAAATGCGTCTTGTTGTATTTCATTTCATCTCATCTTATTTAATTTCAATTCTCATCTTATTTTGTTCTCTTCATTATTTTGCAAAAGCTCGATCTTTGAAAGAAGAGTTACTGTCATGATGTCAGATCATCATTTCAGCTTAAAGCATAAAATATGTTATCAACTTAATTTAATATCATCAATATCTTAGAAAGTCTTGATTCATTAAACTAAGTCATTAATTTAGTCATCATCATCTTAGTTTAATCACATCAAAATCTGTTTCATGTCTTTGCAATCTTAAGTCATAAAACTGCTGCTGTGAGAATGCATCTCATCGATTATGAATGATGCATGTCTGCAAGACTAGCTTGTAAGATTAGATCAAAGAGATTAACGAGTGAATAAAGATAATGACTTAACAGAAGATGAAAACTCTGTAAGTTTTTGCTTTCGTTTCTTAGCAATTAGTTCTATCATTAATAGAGTGCTATCTTATTATCTTTTACTATACAGTTTCATGTAAAGAGATCTTATTGTCTCACAGTTTTAATTGCTTCATTTGCACGAAGCTGCTCAGTAAGAGATGTTAAACATGCAGCGATTCATCAGAAGTTGCATGATCAAAAGAAGTGATAACTTCTCTCACACTGAGAATTCATCGTTTCATCAGAACAGATCTGAGAATCACACATTCAAACATGTAGATGAGAAGTTCAAATTGCAAGAATTTAATGAATAGACAGATTATATCTCTTGATGATCAACAAGCGAAGTATGCAAGCAGTTAAAGAATCTGAAGACGCAAAATGTACTGCTTGTCTTGCAACTTCGCGTATTGAAACTTGAGCAAGAAACTCGATCAATCTTTGATCATTAATGTCAACATAGTGATGATCACTATTGAAGTGATGCACGTAAGCATGCTAATCGATCTTGCAAGTCTAAAAAGCAGAGCATTATGAACTACAATTCTTTGATGTTTTGACTGCAAGACTGCAAAAACTTCATAGTCATGATGTCATTTGATTTTATCATGAAACAAGAGAAACTGCAATGATTTGCATCATACTTGTCAGAGAAGTCTTGCAATCAGTGACGAGATCATGTGATGAGCATATGCAATTGTGATAAGAAACTCAACTGAAAGTACTACATTGAATACTTACATGCTAAACTTAGCAATTCTGAAATTCGCAACTTTCAAACAGAATGTCAACTCAAGACTGCGAAGCAGCAAGTTGATCAAAGCATCGCGAATTTCAAACAGTATCTCATCAGACTGTATGCAGATCTGAACTATTATATATTTGACGAGACTTGCATGATGTACTTGCGAATGAAGATTAACGAAATCATCATAAACGAGTCTCTTTGCATCTCATACATCTCTATCAATTATGTCAGTCTGCTAAAGCATCTTATAAACATTGACTTGCATTTGCAAGACACTGATGCATTGTTGAAGTTACATTCGCAGCAAGATGAAAATGTAATGTCTCAGAAGAGTTTTTGATTCTTGCATGAAAAGACGAAGTCTGTCGCTGCAACGAAGAATTCAAAGTTCTTTGCTTCAAGCATGCAGTTTAAAGACAATGTGACACTTAAGTTCAATGAGTTCAAGTAAGATGTTGCTTCATTCAATCTTATATGCTGATCATGCAAGAAGCTGAAACATAAGATTAATAATTTGATGTATTTCAACTATGCATTCAGACAAGAGACTTGCAATCATGATGAAGAGATGAAAAAAGAGAAAGTCTAATGTTCATCATTGAATCATTAAATATAACTATGAAAAGACAATTATCATGTGCATTGATGATATTAGTACTGACAAACGTCTTTGAAAAGATGTGCAAAGCTCACTGTTTTATTAACTCTGAAATCGAGTGAAACTTTATATCATCATCATGAGTAAAAGAGCATAAATTATCAAAGAATCATGCAATTCTGAAACAGATTTAAACAATCAATGATCGTTGAATTCTCTGCTATGATACACATCAGATCAATATTGAGTTGATTGATTATGAGAAAGTTTGCAAGAGCTGAAACATTAAGTTTCATGCTGTGAATATGCAAGAATATGATATGATTCTTGATTATTTGTGATTAAATAAAATTGACTTGAATATTTGCTGACGCAAGCATCGCTGATCATATCAAAGAAATAGCATTCAGCGTGCAAAGCAAATACAAGTTAATCTGTGCAAGACATTAAAATTTGTTGAACTGACAATGCTTGCAGCTAAGAAAAGAAAAGAGACTTATGTAGTTTTGCTTTATCAGCTGCTATCTACAAATGACTTATCACAGAACGCAGATCATCAGACTGCAAGATGCAATGCGCTTCAAGTGAAAGAATCAAAGATACTCTCTGCTATTTAAGATTTTAAGAAAGTGTTTTCTGAGATTCTTTCTGATAGTTTGAACATGCATGATCAGATGAAACATTTCATTGATCTGATGAAGAGCAAAATGTTTCGCATTGAATCTATTTATAAGATGACATGAAATAAGCTCACTGCAATACAAAACTATCTAAATAGCGCGCTAAAGAAGAAATAAATTCATTCATCAAGTAATTTTGCAGAAGCATCTGTATTGTTTATAAAGAAGTTGAATGAAAGTCTTTGTTTATGCATGAACTATCATGATTTCAATGAAATAACAGTAAAGAATAATTACTCATTGTTTCTACTGTCTAAAACGTTGAATCACTTTGCTCATGTAAAACACTTTATCAAAATTGATATTTGCAACATTTATCATTGCATTTGAATTTGCAAGAGCGATGAATGAAAAACGACTTTTCATACACGCTACAATCAGTTTAAGTATCAGATGATTTTCTTTGAACTGACAAATGCTTCTGCAATCTTTCAGTTCTATGTAAATCACACACTTAAGTCATTTGTGAATATTTGCTGCATGATATATCTGAATGACATCTTAGTATACTCTGAGACGAAAGAGCAGCATTGAGAGCATGTGCATAAGATTCTTTGTATGCTACTGAAATATTAACTGTATATCAAGCTGTCAAAATGCACTTTCAATCGTAGCAAAGTTATCTTTCTAAAGTTCGTGATAGAATGAAGAGATATTCAGATGAAACAGTTTCATATCAATGCAATCACTAACTGATCTGAGCTCAAGTCTGTAAAGAACATTTTCATATTGTTGAAATTTGCAAGATTTTATCAATGATTTATCAAAAAGTTCTTTCAAATCATCATGCTTTTAACAAATTTAATCAAGAATGCAAAGAAGAAGATGATGCATTCACTTTTTGCAATGATGTTGAAAGCAAGAAAAGCTTTTGAAAGATTGAAAACAATCTTTGTCAGTGCTTTCATTTTGAAACACTACGATTGAGATGCAAATTTTCACATGAAGATTAATACATTCAATCACGAAGTTGAAGATGTGTTTAGTCAGAAGAGCAAGACTGATCAATGACATTTCATTGCATACTATAGTTATAAGTTCAAAGAAGCTGAAGTATAATGAAACATGCATAATAAAGAGCTGTATGCTATAGTTCTCGATTTTAAAAACTGATAATACTATCTTCAGAATAGCAAGTGACTCATGTGTGATAACAGATCACAATAATCTTTGTTACTTTATGATGATGAAGAAGCTCAATGTACGACAGATGCGCTGAGCTGAGAAATTAGCTGCGTTTGACTTTCATATAAAATATCGCAAAGATAAATTAAACTTTGCGAATGCATCATCAAGAAGACTCAACATCATGAAATTGAATGATAGTGAGAAGAATAATGATTATTTTCTATCTACTCTGCGAAACAAACTTCGTAATCAGAAATGTCAATCTGAGCTGCTAAAGAATGAAGAAGTTTTGACAGCGATTAAACTTGCAGCATTGATGATGCAACTGAATGACATAGTCATTGCAGATACTTGAATCATGTGCTTGAATGAGAAAGTACTTGCTAAATCTTGCAGAATTCTAAACACTGTGTCATTTTGACTTCTGATTCATCAAATTATGAAGTTGAAGAGATTTTATTTGAAGATGAGTGAATCAATGATTACGTGATTGCTGAAGTTACAACAAAGAAACGTCTTTGTTGCAAATGAGAAGTGATGTCAACAATTTGCATCTAGAAAGAATGAGCTTTTGAAATGAAGTATGAAAGATAATGAACTGCTACGTCATGATCTTGCAGTCTATGTATTCAATAATTTTGCTACAAGAAATGAGATTCTGCATATAAATCATGATGATCTTAAAGCAGATTATTTCACATGCATTCATATCAAGACTGTGATAAGAAGAAAATATTACTGATTGAAAATGCTCAAAAAGATGACGAAATATATTGTTGAAATCATGTCTAGAATCTAATCACACTGCAGCGAGATAGTGCGTAGCTGAATAGAATGTTTGATCAATAGAGATAGCTATAACTAGAATATTAAGAATACAGAAGAAATCAAAGAGAGTTTCGAGCTGTATCTATAGTAGGGCAAAACAAAGAGAGCGAAGCAGGTTTGCTTGAGTATCGAAAGCGCTAGAATAGAGTGTTGAGACTAGAGATTCAACATGAGCCAAAATTTCTAGAGCTTGTTGGCTAGAAAACTCTATTCAATCTCGACACACTCGTAACATTATCTTCTTCTCTTTAAAAGTCATGTCTCTATGACTTGTAGTATAGTTCATAGCACTGACGTAGAGCCTTGATGTCTGTCTTTCTATCAATCTTTCTATTGATTCAAACTAACTCGTCAAATGTCTATTGTAGCAGACTCACTATGTGAGATAAAATGATCATTGAAGCAGACTCACTAGTTGACTTGCTCATCGAAAAGATTGACTATCGACTTGTCATTGAAGCAGGCTCACTAGTTGCACGTGAACGTGAGGTAAATCGATTCACTGATAGATAGAGCGATGAAAGTAGATATGTCATCGCATTGACGAAGAATGTCATTGAAGCAGACTCACTAGTCGACTTGCTCATTGAAGAGATCAACTATCGACTTGTCATTGAAGCAGACTCACTAGTTGCACGTGAACGTGAGGTAGATCGATTCACTGATAGATAGAGCGATGAGAATAGATATGTCATTGCATTGACGAAGAGTGTCATTGAAGCAGACTCACTGATTCACGAGCTTTCAAGACAAAGAGAGAAAGAAATTGAACAGATTGTTTTCACTCGTCTGCTTCATGAGAATGAGTTGATTCTCAAGCAATTCACGAAGATTCTTTATCGTCGATTCTCTTAATTAAGTTGAACAGCTTATTTTCACTCGTCTGTTTCACAAGAATGGGTTGATTCTCTTGATTGAGTGAACTTTACGTACTTAGTGAGCGATAAGTTGTCTAGCGATTCAAACAGTCTTGTCGTTGATTCTATCAAACTTTCTAGTGTTGTTCAGTCTTTCGATTGCGTCGACCATCAGGTAAATGAATTTCTTTAGACTCGTTCTGTCTGTACGAGTATCTTGAATGAGTATTGATATTAATATCGTGTGATTAACGAATTCTTAATATAATGTTGAGACTATGCCTAGAATCTAACCACACTGCAGCGAGATAGTGCGTAGCTGAATAGAATGTTTGATCAATAGAGATAGCTATAACTAGAATATTAAGAATACAGAAGAAATCAAAGAGAGTTTCGAGCTGTATCTATAGTAGAGCAAAACAAAGAGAACGAAGCAGGTTTGCTCAAGTATTGAAAGCGCTAGAATAGAGTGTTGAGACTAAAGATTCAACATGAGTCAAAATCTCTAGAGTTTGTTGACTAGAAAATTCTATTCAATTTCGACACACTCGTAACATATGTTTGCATTTGTTCAGACTGTCAGTGAGTGTGAGTGCATCATCATAAGTTTAATGAGAAGCTGATGTTTATATTTTCAGAAAGTGTGAATTCATTTCACATAATGATCATGAATTTCATAACAGACATGCTCTCTGCGAAGAATTCGTACATTGAAAAAACAAGTGATGTTATATTAATAATGATAAATAAGTTGATCAAGCATGCAATTTATATTTCAATGATCAAAGATTTGAACGTCGAGAAACTTGTAAATCTGCTATGACAAAAATTCTTATCTCAGCATGAAATGATGCGAAGCATTATATCAAATCAAGACTCACTGTTTATTAATCATTTCTGAATCACTCTATGTTGACATCTCGAAGCGAAGCAAAAGCTAAGCACTGCGTTTCATTTACAAATCAATGATCAAACAGAAAGACAGAATCAGATGCTTGAGCATTATCTGTAAGTGTATTTCAATTACAAGATGAATAACTGATCAAAGCTTTTATTAATGATGACGTTTGCATATAACAACAGCATACATGCTAGTATTGAAAAAACTTTACATGAGCTTTTAAAGAGATACATTGCGAGCTTTGCAGAGACATCTGAGAACAAAGTTCTAAAGAGAGAGACATTCTTGACTATAAAGTAAGCAGAATGACTACGAAGTATCAGAGAATATTTAATGAAACTATGAAAGTGAGTAGCAGAGCAGCAAGCAAAGTATTATAATGCTCATCATAAAGCTACAAGCTTTCAAATAAAAGACAAAGTGCTTCTGTGAAGTATAAACATTCATACGCTTCGATCAAAGAAGAAGATTAATCATAGATAACTGAAATCATTCAAAATATTAAAGAAGATCAACATGCAAGCATATAAGTTTAAACTATCTGAAAGATATGATGCAATTCACTCAATCTTTCATGTCTCTTTATTGAAATTCTGACACTTGCGTGATGAGAATTCAAAGTCGCAAACTATTCTTATGAAAGAAAAAGAGAAATGAAAGATAAAGAAGATACTTAATCAGCGAATCAAGAAAGAAAAGATTGAGTATTTAGTTCAATGAGCTGATTCGTCTTTCTACGAAAACTTCTGAGAATCAATGAAAAATCTTAGCAATGCAAAGAAGATCATTGAGAATTACAAGATAGAAAGATAAGTACATTAGTTGACTGCAAAGAAGTCAAAGAAGAAAAAGAGAGACAGATCACATAAGAATCATGATTAAAAGAATATCAAAAGCGCAAAGATGCAAGTCTAAAAAGTTGATACTAAATTACAATTATAAAATCTCATGCAACATATGTCTTCTAAAAAAGAAGATGATGAACGTTGCAAAAGAATGAAGAAAAGAAGCAATCAATGATCGCGAGTGAGAACGTTGAAGTGAAGAAAAGAGCTATTTATTCATCAATGAATCTCGTCATGCATTGCTTGCTTCAGTTGATACTTATGAGATGAAGATGAAGTGATGTGATGACAGCGAGAAGTGATAAAAACAAGAGAAATGAGAATCTTTATTCAACTGTTAAATACAATCTCACATGCTAAGAGAAAAAACTACTCACTCTCTCATTATTAAAGATGAAGAGCGAGATAATCTTGAGCGTAAGCAATGAAATGTTGAATCATTGCTTGCGCAGCGTGATTTATCATCAGCTGAAGAGAGCGCAAGACTAGATTCATCACACAATCATGCTTCTCTTTGAAGCAATGTTTGCATTTGCGAGCACACTCGATGAGAACACGACATGTGTGAGTCATCACTACGCTCAGATGATGAACGCAGCGACAGCATCAAATCTTCTGATCATGATGATTTAACATACATCAGCATTTATCAAAACATGCAGAAATAAATATGTTTATTAAAGATCATGAGTTCAATCATTAATGCAACAGATGCAAGAAGAGCAGAAGAAGCAGACGTGACAGACGTTGCAGTGATAATGACGTGAAGAGAAATGTACATTTTAAGAAAATGAGCAGACTTCGCAAGCATGTTAGCATGATCTCAATGAGCGCAAATGCTGCTACTTATCATGATAGTAATGATGATGATGATGATGATGATGTTGATATTGCTATGTCATTCACATTAACTTATGAGCTGACTTGCATCACAACAACGCTGCAACAAAAGAAGCTTATATCATGAGTTGCAAGCTATGCAAGATATGCATAGCAGATTTCATGCTTTATCAGTTCAAAAAAGCAGTATTCATGAAAGAATATGCTGAGACGAAACAAGAAGAAAAGAAAGAAAGAAAGAAAGCAAAGTTGAAGAATTGATATTAACAATCTTGCACTAGCTCTGTTTACACTTATTAACATGATCAGTTCACGACACTTTTATACAAATGCTAGAACGTTGAAGAAGTTATGACTATGCTATCAGTTACAGAAAGACAATACAATGCTATGAAGACTCAGAGATGAAGTCTTTAAAAAGAGATGCAATTGTGAGAATGCATCTCATTGACTATGAATGATGCATGTTTGCAAGACTAGTTTGCGAGATTAGATTGAAGAAATTAACAAGTGAATAGAGATAACGACTTGACAGAAGATGAAAACTCTGCAAACTTTTACTTTCATTTCTTAGTAATTAATTCTATCATCAATAAAGTGCTATCTTATTATCTTTTACTACGCAGTTTCATGTAAAGAGATCTTGTTGTCTCACAGCTGCTCAGTTCTGACATTACTCAATTCATGTATATAAAAGTCGAGTTTTCATTCTATTCTTTCGTTTCTTGTCTTTTGTCTTGTACATTATCTGATGTATTGTTCTGTATCTAGTTTAAGTAATATAATAATTAATTCTTTATATTGATAAAATTTATGATTCAGTCTAGTCTTTGACAGAAGATGATTTTGAAACTAACTTCAAAGTCAAAATAGTCAGAACAATAAAGATTGTTTGTTGAGTTGATAGTCACACAGATGTCTGATGAATAGATAACGAAGCTGAGAATCATGTTTGTTATAATATAAACTTGTTTGATGAACAGTCATATCAAAAGATCATCGATAACAGCATTGTTACTGCAAATAATAAAACAGTACTCATCATTGAAAAAGATTCAATTATAATTGATAATTTGCTGAATGATAAATTAATCAAAATTCAACTAATCAATGTTTATTACTGTTCAGAACTACACTATAATTTGATGTCAGTTAATTAAATGAAAGTTAAAAAGTATACATGTAGTATAAAGAATGACAAATTTTAATTCATGAATTCAAAGAATGTTGTTGCTTTCGTTAACTTGAAAAACGATGTGAAAGCATATTTCGTGAATACATTAATCAATTTCTCAATTTCTTGATTGATCATTTTGACAAGCAGAACAGAGTCAGTCAAGACGTCATGACATTAATGATATAAATGATTAACTCATTTAAATATGATAGACGTCAAATGTCTAGTCAACATGAGCATCAACATTGATGTGAATTCAATCAATAGTCTGAAAAACGAAGAATTCTCAGAATCAATATGTGAAATCTGTGTCATAGACAAGCAAAATAAAACATCAAGTCAAAAATCTCACATCAGAGTCATCAAAGTAGATGAGCTAATACATTCAAATCTCATCAACAATGATAAAATATTTAAGATCAATAAAGAATTCAGATATGTAGCTACTATGATTAATGACTGCAGTCAATATACAATCATTTATTTACTAGAACGAAAATTTGATTTAAAAGATATACTTCAAAAATATCTGAAATTGATGAAGACTTGAAGCATCTCAATTCATTAACTGCGTTCAGATAATGAAGATGAGTATACTGATCATCAAATTATTGAATTACTTGAAAAGCATGAGATCAAATAAAAGTTAATAACATCATATAACTTAAGTCAAAATGAAGTTGCAAAGCAATGTTTTCACACTCTTTTTGAACGAACTCGCGTTATACTGACTAGCATCAAATTGTTGATACAACTATGAGATGAAGCTATAATGACTGTTATCTATTTGAAAAACAGAAGTTCTATCACTGCGTTGAACAAAATAACTTTCTATGAGATCTGATACAACAAGAAGTCTGATCTTAGCTATTTACATACATTTAAATGCATAGTTTATCATCATGTGAAGAAAGCTTGTTAAAAGCTCGATGACAAGAGCTTAAAATGTCAGTTCTTGAGCTACAAGAAAGTTAATCAGTTTCGCTTGTAAAATGAGAAGAATGTACTAATATCTAGTCACGTTCAATGAGATGAAATAGTCATTGAAGTTGAATCTTTTGATACTAAGCTTCGATGATCAAATCAACGATGCATCTTTCTCGAGAAAAATCATTGAAAATGCGAAGATCGCGAAAATTGTCAATGATCATTAAACAAAAATATCAGTCGCTTCACAGAAAGTTAAAAGCAGATCACTAGAACTAAGATTAAGCGAGTCAAATAACTTAAGTGATTTTGATGCTTCTGATACTTCTGATGCTTTAAGCAAACATCTCAAATGAGTTATTGCTGAATCAGTTGATTACAGAGCACTAAACAATCTTTAAGTCAGAAATCATAATCAAGACTTTGTCAGTAAAGCAAATCAAGTTCAAATTGAATTGAATACTTCACAAACAGTGAAACATGCTAAAGTTAGTTTCAATTGATAACAAAGAAAGTTTGCATTCAGAAGTGAGCTTGTTGCTCATATCAAAAATGACATCTTTATTCTAAAGATATCTTTGTTGAATTAATAAATACTGTCAACACGCTGAGTAACTATCATTAAGCGAGAACTTAAAGAGAAAATGATTAAATATAAAGCTAGATGAGTGTGTAAAAGATTTTGTCAGAAGCAGAAAATTGACTATAATGAAATCTTTGCTTCGATGATCAGAGTTACGATCATCAAAATGTTTCTAGCATTGATGATCAAATATGACTATAAAGTTGAACAAATGAATGTCATCATCACTTTTCTAGAAGCACATTTAAAGAAAGAGATTTAAGTGCAGCAATTTTCAAAGTTTGAGCAAAAAGAATCAAATGAGATTTTTTGTTACGAAGCGTGTCGACATTGAATAGAGCCTAGTCAATAGGCTCTAGAGATTTCGATATGTAAACAAGAAACAGCGATGTTTCGAATCAAAATATGCTGAAATATTTCATCTATTCAAGCTCTAGCAAATCGACTACTTCGCTTCTTTGTTCGACCTACTATAGATACAGCTCGAAACTGTCTTCTTTCTTCTGTATTCTTAGTTTTCTAGTTATAGCTACCTCTATTGATCAAACATTCTATTCAGCTACGCATTATCTCGCTGCAGTGTGATTAGATTCTAGGCACGATCTCAACATTTTTTTGACCTGTCGTTTAAACAAGACTCTATATGAACTAAAACAGACATTTCAAGAATAATATGCAATTCTGAAAGTTTATCTCATTTTCATTGACTATTAAAGAGTAGAAATTGATCATTCAATGTTCATTTATGATAATGACATTATTATTGCTATTTATGTAAACGATTTGCTCATTCTAGAATCAAACATATTCAATATCAAAGCACTGAATAGACTGATCACGTCAAGTTGAGTATTCAAGTTCAAGTCAAGTACTCGACTTGAAAAGTATCAAGTCAAATTGAAATTTTTTTGAAAAGTGTTGAATTGAATTGAGAAGCTTGATTCAACAACTCGACTCAAAAACTCAACTTGATTCAACAAGATATTAAATAAATGTAAATAGCTTAATTGAACAGTCTACATAATTTCTCTTCATGACTTTCTATCATGTTTTTCCGTCATGACTTTCTATTAAAGTCAAATGATCTTCATGTTTCTCTTCATGTTTCTCTTCATGTTTCTCGTCATGTTTTTCTTCATGTTTTTCTTCATGTTTTTCTTCATGATTTCTCGTCATGACTCTCTATCAAATCTCTCTATCAAACAGTCTTCATGATTTCTCGTCATGACTTTTCTTTATAGCTTCTCTTCATGACTTTTCTTCATGACTTTTCTTCATAGCTTCTCTTCATGACTTTTCTTCATGACTCTTCTTCATGACTTTCTATCATATAGTCTTCATGTTTCTCGTCATGACTTTCTATCAAAAAGATAATGCAAAAAGTGTTACGAAGCATGTCGACATTGAATAGAGTCTAGTCAATAGGTTCTAGAGATTTTGATATGTAAACAAGAAACAGCGATGTTTCAAATCAAAATATGCTGAAACATTTCATCTATTTGAGCTTTAGCAAATCAACTACTTCGTTTCTTTGTTCGCTTTACTATAGATACAGCTCGAAACTGTCTTCTTTCTTCTGTATTCTTAGTTTTCTAGTTAAAGCTACCTCTATTGATCAAACATTCTATTCAGCTACGCACTATCTTGCTGCAGTGTGATTAGATTCTAGGCACGATTTCAACAAAAAGATAATGTAAAAGCAAAAAATCGGAAAAATTTCTATATTTAACTTTCTTGACGTCAAGCTCAAGTTCTTGATGAGTCGAGTTGAGTTGACTCAATTCTCAGTCGAGTCGAATCGCGTTAAGTTGAAAATATGAGTAACTCAACTTGAATCAAGTTGAAAATGTAAGCAATTTGACTCAATATTGATTCAAGTTCAAAATGTCAACTCAAAACTTAACTTAATGATCAGTTTAGTACTGAAGCTGCAATTTGCAGAGTGTTTTCAAATGAAAGATCTTGACTCAATCGAGTGATATTTAGAAATGCACATAACTCGTGATAAAGCTGAATGAACTCTTTGAATCAATCAAAGCATTTATATCAAGCGAGTCATTGAGCTTCTGAGCATGAGCGATTGCAGCTCAACTAAAACATCGATGCATCACAAATGTCAGTTAAAAAAGAACGTTTATTGAAAGTTCAAGAAGTGAGTTAAGTATCAAGCTATTTCTGAAGAAATAAAGAGTTATCAATCAATCATTGAAACACTGATGTGAATAGTCTGTCAAACATGATCAAACATAGTCTATGCAGTGAGCAAATGCAGCAGATATTAGATGAATTCTACTCTTGATCATGATTTAGCTGTCAAACAAATCATTCGTTATTTAGTCAAAACTGCTCAGCTGAGACTTTGATATGAATCTTTCAAAGTGAAGAAAGTTGAGAAAGCTGAATTCTTTAAATATATTGATTCAGCTCATGCTAATTGCTTGAATTCTTAAAGATTCATCTTCAACTGTTGCAAGCATGCATCTTTGTTACTTCTGATTAGTCTGATTAGTCTAACATAAACTAGTATAAAGCTGTGAGTAAAGCTGTTGTTGACACGTTAGCAATCTAGCGTATCTTCATGAATAAAACTCATGTCATGTTGCATCTTCTTTCTACTTCAGCTTTGAACTTCTAGTTAGAATACACTTATATGATTCGCTTTATGCAAACTCATAACATTAGTTCAGAACTCATTAATCTTACTATCAACGTGTAAATGATATAAAAACAAGTTACATCACTCAAACTTAAATCAGAATCAAAATTCGAAAATTGAGTTCAGAAGACTTCTGTTATGAGCATACATCTCTGTTACTTCTGATTAGTCTGATTAATCTAACATAAACTAGTATAAAGCTGTGAATGAGACTGTTGTTGACACGCTAGCGATCTAACGTGTCTTCATGAGTAAAACTCACGTCGTGTTACATCTTCTTTCTACTTCAGCTTTGAACTTCTAGTTAGAATAAACTCATATGATTCGCTCTATGCAGACTCATAACATTAGTTCAAAGCTCATCAATCTTGCTATCAACATGTAAATGATATAAAAACAAGCTACATTATTAAACTTGAACCAGAATTGAAACTTGAAAATTGAGTTCAGAAAGCTCATTAAAAATCAAGAAATTTCTAGAACAGAAGAACAGAAGAACATAAACATGTTGCTTTAGACTAACTTTTTACTAAGCTCATCATCAAAACAGAAGAACAGAAGAACATGAACGTGTTGTTTTAGAATTGAAACCTGAAGTTTCACTTGAATCTCGATCAGCAATTTTTCTACTCACACAATGACTAGAAGCAAAGAATCAGAATCAGTGAGCATTGCTCGCTATGAACTTCAAAATGCTAGAAGAGAATCACTTCTATCACATAATTGAGTAGCATCAGAAGAAGAAGACATAAATGCTATGTCAAACATCGAAGAAAAGAACATGAACGCGTTGTTTTTTGACTATGAAATGATCAAGATCAGCATCAATGAAGAGCTGAATGCTTGAATAATTGATAAGAGAACAGACAATATTATCATCTTCATTAAGTACATGATTTATCAGCATGACATCGAAATTGAAACTCACAATGACATGATTCAGATGTTGAAAGATGTCAACAAGATAAACATCAAGTTGAAGACTATTCAGACGACATTGAATACTATAAGAACGCGTCTGCAGAAAAAGATGAGAAACAAGAATGTGATTATACATCATTTAGAAACTGCATCAAGTCAACAAAGTACTTTGATTTCGAAAGATTGATTCTCAAAGTCAATCAAGCTATCTGATTCATCTTTGTTTGAAGATTCGAAGCAGAATATGAATAATTGATTGTTTCAAATGCGAAACAAGCTGAAGATGAACAAGAATCATTTTTCTATCGAAGAATTGAAGATTGCATATGTGAAAAGTTGAGTCAATGAAACAATGATCAAACACATAGCATTTCGAATGAGAAATGCAATCATGAACTCATTTCTAGAAGCAGAAGAGATGTTGTTGATCATAAACAAGATGTACGACAATTTCAATCAACGTCATACAACTCAACGACAATTCTTAAAGCTGTATCAAAATAAGATCTTCTTTCATGACTTTTAAATGAAATTTCAACGATTCAATGCAGAATTAAAGTACAATAATGAGACTTTACTAAATGATCTGCAGCATAAGATCAGTTCAGATCTTTAATGAGTAACGCTCAATGAATGAATCGTTGATTTGAATGAATTTGTCGACATCTGCATGCGAGCTGACGTTCAATTGACGAAACTGAATGCTCGATCAGCTCTCAAGACATTGATGACTCAAGTCGCTCGCTTTATTGCTGACATCTTGATGATGATCACGATCACGACTTCAGTCTCATTCTCTGCATGAAAGAAACTCAGAATATTAAACGTTGACTTTGCTAAAAAGAAGTTGTTTAAAAAAGAACTCTGCTTTAAATGCAAGAAGTCAAAACATAAAGCATACGACTGTTTTAAGTCAACTCAGATACATGAAATTGCAGCGAATTCAAAAAACGATTTGTCTTCGTCAAAGTAGTGATTAAAAGCGACATGCTCATATCTTGCTTCATCAATATGCTCAATGACTCGTTTGATTTCAAGTTGTTTATTGTGAACGTCATCTTGAATAGTCTAGAAAAGATATTTCAATTCTTCGCTCTGATAAACATTGAAGTCACTGACATGATGTTCATAAATGATTCATTGATTTCAGAACTATGTAAATGCTTTGATATTCAGTCAATTTCACTGTTCAAATCAAAGTTGATTCATTCATATGATGAAACTCTCGATTGAAGATTTATTACACATGCTCTGTATATCTCAGTCACTATACAAGAACATAAGAATAAAATGATGTTTTTATTAATAACTTATCTAGATCAGCACAACAAAATCATTAACAATCTTTGATTGAAAAGAAATCAAATTTTGATAGATTCTGCAAACAATTGATTAATATCTTCATCAAATATTTAAATCTTGAAACTTATCATTTTGAAAGCAAGCAGTCAATCAGCATTTCATCAACTTGAATCAAGCGAGATTTGCAAAATAAAACGAAAGAACTTGAAGTCTATGTCAACAATTATCTTAAAGCAAACTACAAATTCAAAATCAGTGAATTGATTCATTGAATCAGCTTTCATATGAAAGCAAAGCACATAAGTTAATCTCAATCAACATGAACTCATTCAGTCATCAAAGAAGAAAGAGCTCATCAATATTGTCATGATTGAAGTCGTTGCTTATCAAACTTTAGTCAAGAAGAAGAATGTCAAGATCTTTACATTGATCATTAGTAAAATCAACAAGATGCTTAGCTCGATCAAAGATTCAGCGAAACTGAATGAAATGATCTCTGTCATGTCATTAAAGAAACTGAAGAAGAAGCTTTTAATAGTTTATCATGACTTTCTGAACATTTTTGACAGAGAAAAGACAACTCAGTTGTTCTTGCATCAATCATATGATCATAAGATTGAATTAGAAGATGAAAGTCAATCTTGTAGAAGTTGATTGTATCTCATGTTGAGTCACAAGTTGCAAAAGATCAAGAAGTATCTAGAAAAGAACTTAAAGAAGAAGTTTATTACACTCAGCAAAGCTTCATTCGCTTCGTCAATACTATTCATCAAAAAGAAAGATGATAGTCTTCGCTTTTACGTGAATTATTGAAAATTGAATGCTCTGATCAAAAGACATCGTTATTCAATATTCTTGATAAACGAAGTACTCATTCAAATTCAAGACAGTAAATATCTGACTTGACTTGACATTATCATCACGTTCAATAAGCTTTGCATGAGCACTGAAAGTGAGAATTTAATCTCATTCATCACTTTCTTCGATGTTTACAAATATAGAGTAATGCTCTTTGAATTAATCAATGAATCAACATTCTTTCAGCACTATATCAACAACATGTTGTTCAACTGTCTGCATAAATTCTGTCAGATTTATCTGAATGACATTCTCATCTACAGTAAAATCTTGAAGAAACATAAAACTCATGTGAAAGAGATGCTAAACAAGCTTCATGAAGTTGATCTGCAGATAAACATTGACAAGTGCAAGTTCAAGATTCAGAAGATTTCATTTCTAGAACTATTGATATTCATCAATGATCTACGAATGAATTCTTGAAAAGTAGATGTGATTTGTAGCTGAAAAGTGCTTCAATCGTTGATTCATGTACAGATCTTCATTGACTTCTGCAATTTCTATCAACGATTCATAAAGAACTTCTTGAAGATCGCTCAATTTATGATAAAGCTGACTCAAAAAATCATTCATTTGAATGAACAGAGATCTGTCAGACAATCTTTGAGAAACTGAAGCAACAGATGACAACAGTTTTCATTCTGAAGCATTTTGATTTGATCAGAGAAGCTATTCTGAAAATGAACTTCTTGAACTATGTCAACGACGAAGTATTGTCTCAATATGATGATGAAGAAATTCTACATTCAATGATCTTTTATAGCAAGAACTCGATTTCTGCAGAATGCAACTACGAGATCTACGACAAAGAGCTTTTGACTATATTATTTGATGCTTGAAGCATTGACATCTCAAATTGAAATGTACTGATATTTCAATTAAGATCTTCATCAATCATCTGAATTTGAAGTACTTCATGATCATCAAGAAACTGATCAGACGACAGACTAGATGAGCTGAGAAGTTATTCAAATATAACTTCAAGATTATATATCAGTCAGAAAAGCAGAATCTGAAAGCAGATGCGCTGATCAGAATGTCAGACGTCAAGTCAGTTGAAGCAAATGATAATCAAAAGCTATATCAGCATCAGATGCTATTGCTTGAAGACAAATTTGAACTGCAGTCAATAAAAGCTGATCAAGAAAATGATCAGAAAGCTGATCAAGATCTGACTCAGATTTTGCTCAGATCTGACTCAGATTTGAAACTTAAATCAAAAGCTAATCAAAATTCGATCAAAAAGATGATTTTTATTCAGAATCAGATTATAGTTGAAAATTAAACGAATCAACAATGTATTGATATTCAAACAGTCATAGAACAGAACAGAAAAACTTGTCAAGATATGAGTCTAGACAATTGCAAAGTACTGAACGAAATACTTTGAAAGAATGATAGACTGTGAGTTTCTCAGTTAATGATCATTCAATTGATAAGAAAAGCATATGATCTTTTGATCAGTAATCACTCTGACATGAATCAAACGTTAAACTTGTTAAGATGATCATATTGCTGATTGAAAATGAGAACGACAATCAAACGTTACATTCAAAACTGTTACGTTTGTCGTAGATCAAAAGCATCAAGAGATTGAATTAATGAACTACTGAAGTCATTGTTTATATTTAAACAATGATGACAAGACATATCATTGAATTTAATTATCAATTTATTGAAAAGTAATGAAAGCAACGCGATTCTGACAGTGATAGATCGATTGTCTAAAGAACGTCACTATATACTTTGTTGATCAGATGACGAAGAAACTTTCGCTGAATAAACAGTTAAGCTGCTGCTGATATGAGTCTTCAGAATTCATGAACTATCAAGATCAATAGTATTCAATAGAGAGTTGTAATTCATATTGATTGTCTGAAAGTCTTTATGTCTGAGACTCAACATTAAGATGAAACTATTCATCAACTATCACTTACAGATCAATGATTAAACGAAAAAAGCGAATCAGAATGTAGAACGATATCTACGAAGCTACTGTTCATACATGCAAGATGACTGATTTATCTGACTATTTATGACTGAATTCGTCAATAACAATGCTATTTCGTCATCAATTGAACAATCAGCATTCTTTCTGAATAAGAGCTTTCATTCTCATATGAGCTTCGATTTGAATTCAACTGAATATGAGATTACTTGAGCTAGAATTCAAGCGAGCAAAGCAGAGAATATATTCAAACACATGAAATGATCATTAGTGTTGATCAAGCAAACATTAGCAAGAGTTAAAGTCACAATGAAGAAACAGATTAACAAGCATCGAAAGAAAATGATCTACAAGATAAATGACATGATGTTTCTGAATTCTAGAAACATTATGATCGCAAGATCATCAAAGAAGCTAAACGATAAAATGCTAGAATCTTTCAAGATTTTAACTGAGATCAAACATGCATATCGATTGAAACTATCATTGACAATGAAAATTCATTCAGAGTTCATCTTGAATCTACTATGATTGAATTCAAAAGATTCTTTGAAAGAACAATGAAATGAGTTGTTTGATTTTATAGTGATAAATGATGAAGATGAATGAAAAGTGAAAAACATACTGAACTTCAGACATTACAGAAGATGACTGCAATATTGTGTCAATTGAAAAAATTATGACGTCGATTTACATTAATACAATGTTGATGAAAATGAGTTTGAAGACTGCTTGAAGATTGTACATAACTTTCATCAAAAGTATTTGAACAAGTCAAGTTAGAAATCAACTCAACAAGAATTGATTAATTGAACTGCAGCAATGAGAACATTACTAAATGAAGAGAGAAAGTAATGTTGCAAGCATGCATCTCTGTTATCTTTGATTAGTCTGATTAGTCTAACATAGACTAGTATAGAGCTGTGAGTAAAGCTGTTGTTGACACGCTAGCGATCTAGCGTGTCTTTGTGAATAAAACTCACGTCGTGTTGCATCTTCTTTCTACTTCAGCTTTGAACTTCTAGTTAGAATACACTCATATGATTCGCTTTATGCAGATTCATAACAACTTGTTAAAAATCAAGAAATTTCTAGAACAGAACAGAAAAACATGAACATGTTGCTTTAGATTAACTCTTTACTGAGCTCATCATCAAAACAGAAGAACAGAAGAACATAAATGTGTTGTTTTAAAACTGAAATCAGAAATTTCAGTTGAATCTCAATCAGCAATTTTCTACTCACACAATGATTAGAAGCACAGAATCAGAATCAATGAGCATTGCTCACTACAAACTTCAAAATGCTAAAAGAGAATCACTTCTATCACAGAATCAAACAGTGTCGAGAGATAAAGTACAGATGCAATATAAAAAGTCGTATCAAAGCAACAGAGAAAGTAAATAATGAACACATGCAATGATCATGCTAGTAGAAAGATACTGTAAAACGTGTATATGTTTGTCTCTATCTACAAGTTGCAATGACATCTATATGTACACTCAAGAAACGCTTCTCGACTCTTTTATCATTGACTCAGATCTCGATCTCTTTTCTCTTACTAACTATCTCATGAGAATAATGTGAGCAGTCTTACAACATTTATTTCTCATCTAATTAGTGATCGTTTCTTAATCATTACAGAAAGAATCAAGAAGAAAACAGAAAGAAAACAGCAAGAAAACAATTTATTCATCAACGCTTGAGAAAACAGAAAGAATACAATCTATCATCAACGTTCAAGCAATTACTCTTGAATGCTTTCATTCATCATTTTTCATCGACTTAATATCATTCTTGACGCAGTAGAAATAAAATTTAAACTCATAGACTGTAATCTCTGTCTCTTTCATTCTTTCATGAGCTTTTCTCATCTGATTCAATGCAGATTTTCAATGAAATTCAACAAACTCTTTTACTTGCTTCAGATTCTGATCAAACAAAAGACTTCTCTCTTTCAACATTTTCATCAAATTTCAGCTTTAAAGATTTATCAGCGCGTTCGAAGTTAAACATACTTCTCGAATTTTCATGATGACAAAATGATGAAACAATACTTTCTCTTGTTTATTGTTTTCTAGTTCAGAAGAGATTGCATCAATGAGTCTTTGATCTTGTAGTGCAACGATCACTTCATTCTTAGTTTCATATTTCACAATTTTCATGTTGACTTCATCTTTGAAGATTGCTGTGTGATAAATAAGCATTGCAATGCGTTGTTCATCAGATTTATCTTTATTACTGTGTGATAAATGTGACATTCAGAAATAAACACTGTCTGCAAAGCAAGACTGATTCACTCATTTCAGATCTGATCTTCACGAATTATTCTCATTGAACATCTTAAGTACTACACAGTGAGTATATTCATTCGTTGCTAGATTTCGCTTAATCGCTTCTTTTCATCATTTTTTCATGCGAAGATGTAGATCAAGAATAAATTCATCATCTTTGTTAATCAACTCATCTGCAAACATTGCTGTGCTCTGAATTCAACTTTGTTCTCTATCACTCATTAAATCATTGACATTCAGATTCACATGTCTTATGAGTTCTGAATCATTCTTGAAAGTGATCTTCATAAAATATGAGAAAGTCAGAAGATTGATTTTGTGATTCAATCAAAGAGTCACAGTAATGAGATAGTACATTATATTCTGACGTACTAGTTGTTGCAACGTGATGTACATAGTCGTTCTCAATCAGTCGTGATTTGTAAGATCTAAGTCATTTCTCTGATATTATAAGTACATATTTAGTTTCTCTCTTATCAAGACTCATGTATTGTCATTCAATATTCAATCAAACACATTTGATAATACTATTGCATCAATTTTCTTTCACTTCTGATACTTGATCTTCTTTATGAACATGTTATGAATCAGAAATGTATCAATCTTGTAGTTCTGTAACATATGCAATCATAGTTGAAATAGTTGTAGTGAGTCAGTGAAGTGAAAGAAACGACTGTCTCAACGAAATCAGTCTGTGAAAGTGACATCAATTTTCACGAAATCTAGTCGAAATCTATAGTCGTATATAATATTTATACAGTCAATAAGTATTTCAAATGACAGCTCATTCGTCAGTAGTTTAAGTTTATTTCTCAGTCTCTGAAGATGTGAATAATATACAAACGTTTCTTCATTCTTAGTTTTGAAGCAATATTCTTTCAGCAACTTCATTGTCATGATTGAAAATATTAAATCAAGATAATCAAGTCTCTGCTTTCATGTATGAGACACTTGTATGCAAAAGCATGCTTTACTCTCTTTCATCTTTCAGATATTTTCGATGATTTGATAATGTGATCGTTGAACTTTTGATCATACACTTTCTATTGCTGTCACAATAATAGCTTTCTTGCAGACACTTGCAGTATCACTCATTTCTGTTTTTAAGCTGTACTGTAGAAGAATCTTTTCGTTATTCATGATTACATCTAGCGAGAAAGTAAGTCTTTGCTCGTCATATTCTGCTAGCTTTGAGAACGTCGAAGCAATCAAGATAAGAGAATGAGAAGATACAAAAAGATGTACGTGTGATGTTCTTGAAGAATTTAATGACGTGAACGAAGCAATCATGTTAAAAGAGATTGATGTGATAACTCTTGATGATTAATGAGATCTTATCATCAGACTTTGCATCGCTGACATCAATAAATTAGAATCTGAGATCATTATTACATCGCTTGCAGTTAACATGAAGTGTGAATCTTCATTCTTCAACACTACTGACAAGTGTCTTGATTGCAATGACAGTATTGATGATCTTGATCTTCTTTTGAAATTGAATTGCAAAACTGCTGATGAGTTAAAAACAGTCTCGACATAATCTGTTTTCAAGATCATGTCGCTGATACACTTACATAGCACGTCAGACTTTACTCATCTTCAGTTCATGTGATTTAGCTTCTTGTTCATTAACATAACTTCAATCTGATTCGCGATTAATTTGTTGAAGTCTGTAAATTGTGAGAATGAAGAGATCAAAACTTGATCTCTGCTGACAGTTGTCTGCATCACTTTATGATATACTATCTGCTTCATCATTACTTTGATCAGATGCTCATTCTGAATTCTTGCAATGATCACATGCATTTTATTCATTGCTTCTCTTTTTACTGAATACAATGAAGAATTTTTCTTTGCGATTCAAAGATTCAGTTGCTTTAAGTTTCATCTGTTCATCATGATTCTCTTTGTCTCAGCTATATCTCTTCTCTCTTTTTCAATTCTCTCATGCTCAATATTTATCGTCTTTCATTCTTCTTTCTCGCTAGTTATTCTTGAATAAAGTGAGTTGTTGTCAAGAAATTTTACGAAGCTGTACATCAGATTCTTTACATTCATATGTAATTGCATAATTTGATTTCGAAATTGATGAATTGCTGTCTGTCATTCTTGTTCTGTGCGCAAAGAGTTTAAGTAATTGACTAGTTCTTTTTGATCATTTATGAAGTGTTTCAGATGATGCAGCGTTATCACAGAGCTTGTTCTAGTGAGTGTCATTGAAATAATGAAAGTAAAGATAGTTAAAGAATTTAAATGAGATTCTTCTGAGAAAATGTGTAAAAGCTTTCGTTGACGAAAGCTTTGATGTGAGCTTTTAATGTCTGAGAAAACAAATGTTAAGTGAAGAATTACATGAGATGTTTAGTCGTTTTAGTGTGAGTTCAAATAACAGAGATGATGAATACGTGAGATTTTTAAACGTTCTAGTACGAGTTCAAATAACAGAGATGATAACTATGTTAAAAGATAGAAAATACGTACTGAGTCTTTTAGAGTTCAGCGCTAGTAGAAATTGCTTGCAGTTTTGCAAATAATTCTTCTGCAACTTATGCTTGTCATAGCTGAGAGAAATGTTGATGACTCGATATTAGTAACAATTTTCTCAGCTGACTGATTGATTATTTCTCTACACTATCTGCTGCACGTCACATGAGTTAAATGTCTTGTTGTGTGTCGTTTAAGTCGATCTTGATATATTTTCAATCTTCGATCTTAATATATTCTTTGATATACAATCATCAATCGATTTTGATTCTTGCTTTAAGCTTTAGCTCTAATCATTATGCAGTGAACTTTAGCGTGTACTCTGCAAATTGATTAAAGTTTCGCTTTGTTCATTTGAGACTAAAGCATTTTGAAACTTTCAATCTTCAGTACTGAAGTAATTCAGTACTGACATTGCAGATGTTTGCATCTTCATTCTCATTCTTCTTTTCATATGCTTAAGTAACTCAAAGCAACTTTATGATATTCTTAACAACTCATGATCTTCTTGCATCAACTTTGCTTCTTGACGACTTGACAGAAGAAGAGTTAATACAAGTGACGTTGTACAAGACAGTGCTATTAAAGCTGCACTCTTGAATGTGAACAATCTTATCTTAATTCAACAGAAGTCTCAGCAACAGATGCTCTTTTCAAGTTCACAGAGACTCTCAGTTAATAGTGAATAAAATTCAGCGACGCATTTGAATTTCTGATCAAAACATTGATCGTAATTTCTGACATGATTTTCTCAATGAGTGTTGTCATCAATAAATTCTGATCTTTATTCTTCTGTTCATTACTGATCTCACTTTTCAATGCTTGATTCACATGCTTCTTCAATCTATTTTCTGCAATCATTTCTTTCAAGATCGCTTCGTCAAACTCTGCAATTTTATATTATTCTTTTTCAATGTTCATTTTCACTACTTGAAAAGATTTCAGTCATCTTCATGTCAATTTCAGCGTATGCATGTTGTTTAATTTAATGTCATGCAGCAGTACAAGATCATTCTTTAGAATTGAACTAGTATGAATGCATCTGTGATCATTTCATACATCTTTGTCGATCTCTCTCATTCTTCTCAAATGCAGCACGATCTTCTTCAAATTCTCATCTCTGCATTCAAGTTGTTGAGCATGAAGAGTCAATAGCTCATCAATCGTGCAAACATTGTCTTATGAAAGAATCTGTCAGATTGAAACATCAAGTTCTATAAAAAGAACAGCATTGTAATCATACAAGACATGATATGAAGTCATTTCAGTGAAAGTTCTCATGATGATTCTGTCTGCTTATAGCACACTGACAAAGCTTCTGATTCATCTCATGCTTTTATCAACTGTTATCTTGATCAAGACATTCACAACAGCTGTATGATTTCTCTTCACAAGATCATTCATTTGTGAATGATAAGTTAACATCATCACTCGCTTTATCTTATATTTCTCAATCAGCATTTCTACAATTTCTTTGTTCTTTGATTCTTCATTCATGACAAATCTTCTTGAACAGTCATGTTTGCAAATCACATCTTCTCACAGAAATTTTGCTATCGCTTTTGAAGTTGCTGCTTTCAGAGCTCTTTCTTTTACTCATCTTGAAAAGTCATCTCTTGTCAAGACAATATAGCATTTCTCTTCGTTTGAAGACATGTAAATGACATTTATTTCAATCTTCTTTCAGACTTTTAAGATTCAGATAAAATGCAGAGTCTTCTTCTTTCATCTTGATGCTTGCAACTGAAATTCTTCATAGAATTTTACATACATGCATGTATTCTTTCATATCTTCTTTCATTAATATCTGTTGATCATCTTTTGATATATTCTCTCTCTTTCATGATGATCACTTTCATCATGCAGTTTCTGCAGAATATTACTGCATTTTTCTTGAAGATTCATCACTTTTTGCACAGAAGCAGTCTTGTTGAATCTTTTAAACAAATGTTTATCTTGAATCATAAATTTCAATGCTTCATGTTTGAACTTTCAAAATTATTTTGTTGACATTTTGAACAAGCGCGATAAAAAGATTAGATAATAAGCTATTTTCTTGAAATGTTCTGAATATGAATCTTTCAATATTTACATGTCTTCTTCAACAACTATACTGACTGAGCAAAGATGAATGAAATTTAACTGAGCATCAATGAAGTCATTTATATCTTTCTCATGAGTCTCATCTTCATCGTCTGAAGATTCTCTGAGTCTGCGTGAGAGTTCATCGAGTGCGCTATGCTTGTGATTGAGAACATGATGAACATCAAAATCAAACAAGCGAATTCAAGCAAGTCATCATGTCATCAATGCTTCTGATAAGTCTGACGCAAATCAATTCAGTTGCATCATCAGAATGTTGACGTTTATTTCAATAACAAACTTCATGTCATATAGTCAGTAATGAATCTTCTTCAATGTCTTCATCAGATCTCTACATTCTCACTTCTCAGCATCATATCTTGTCTCTTACTCGTTTCATAGTTCACTTTCATATCATATGAAGTGTTGATTCTTAAAATTCAATGCTGTCTGCTGTAACATCGCTCTTCATTCTTGAAAACTTATGTTCACGACAAGAACAATTTCTTCTGTCTGCTCAGAGTAGTTCAGACTTCTCATGATCAATGCAGTGATCAGTGTCAGCTTCAGCTTGTTCATGACTTTCTCTTATTCTTTTTCTCACATGAATTTGATCTTCTTTTTGAAGAGCTGAAATATTGACACTGCGATCAAGACGAAATTCTCTATTCATACTCGATAATACATGCATACTTCAATGAATACTCAAACAGATGTGACATTATGACAGAAACATCATTTTAAAATCTTGATAATTTTGAAATCTTCTGATCTGCAATCATGAAAGTTACAAACAAATCTCATAATCTTTATGTTCAACATGCAGAATTGCGACTTTTCATCAGATATGATGCAATCGATGAGCTCAAAGTTCAAGAGTACGAAGTCAAGATTCTTAATATGCTTCAGCATAAACTGATGTACTTCTGAAATGATCTTTGCATTATTATAGATTGTCTTCAATTTCTTTACTTCAATATCGTTGAGAAAAGATCTGCATATTTCAAGAAGATTCTTCAATATCTTGATTATGACTTTGATAAACTGAGCAACGAAGTTGATGACATCTTGTGATAACGTTGTCTGTTGCAATAATCTCAGACATGTCATGAACGCTGTGAGATCTCAATATATTTTTGTCAGCGTAATCTGATCATACTCAGAAAACAGATCTATCAGAAAGATCATAATCATATTAATGAATTCTTCAAAGAATTCATTCACATCTGAGAGCAAATTGACATCTCTGATAATAATCTTGTTCATATTCATTGCTGCATTGATCATGTGATACTGATTGAACTTTTTCTTGATCAGAAATCAAAGATTTTGATACGAGTCATGACAAGATTTCAGTATGTCATGCTTTATTCAATTCTTGAGCATGTCTATGATGATCTGATGAAGTATCTTAAAGACTGAGAAATTGAGTATCTGTCATGCATCATGCAATATCATTCGAATTTGCTGCAAGAATGAGACTATGTCTTTTATCTTTCTCATTTCTGAGAAGTTTTAGATTATTGTCACTTCTGTGTTAAACAACATCTTCAGTAGTAAATTCTTCTCTTGCAGAGTTAAAGCATCGTTGCATGTCATTCTCTTTGCTTGCTTTGAAATCAATCTGAATTCTTAAACAATTTTGAAGAATTTGAGAAACAGTCAATGACTGTACTTCTCTGACTTCATCTCTGTCATATTCAATTTGATCTGAGTCAGTAAGATTTGTTTTCAGTTTGTCAAATCTTCTGATATTGAGTTGTTTAACTTTAATGAATTTACAGATTGAATCTTCTGAGCTTTTCTCTTGTATGCTGTCGCTACTTTGACATGATTTATCTTCTCATGCTGATAAATTGAACTCAGGTCAAATCTTCATGTCATTTGCATCGCAAGTCTGTTTAAACGACATCATAACATCTGTGCATGTTGCATGCTATTGTTCAAGCAAAATCATTGAACAAAGCTTTGATCTTTCTTTTTCTTTTCTTCTTCAATTTCGATGAACATCTCAGAGCTTTTCAAGCGCGTTAAATCAACAGTCTTCGAACTTACACTTCTCATTGCAGATACACTTTCAACAAAGCATTTATTTACTCATTTAAAGAGTTTTTCGCTTTTTCGAGAAATATTTTCAACACATCTCAATTGACAGAATTGTGTGCTAAAATCAATTTAAAGAACATCATTCTTTCATCATCATCAATGACTGTCATCTCACAAGTTTCTTTTGAAGTATTGTTAATGCATAAACGCGTCTTTCACTCATATGATCTGCTCAGTATCAGAGTGTACTCATTGCTTTCAATCACAAATATTGAAATCACTGATTTTGCTTCGTCAATATCAATCTTCACGTCGTTGCAGCATTCAATAATGTTAGTCTTTGCTTCACTGACTTTTATCATATCTAGATGAATATTTCATTGCATAAACAACTGAGTTCTTGCAACAAGAGTTTCAGACATAACGTTGATTTCAGCATTATTATCAAGCAGTGTTTTAACGTAAATCTCATCGCTCATCAGCACTCATGTTCTTGAACATGTCACTGCATACAGAATTGCATTCGACTTTTCAAGTGAAGAATCTTCAAATTTTACTGCTGTTACTTGCACGTCGTCAGTCTTTTTCATTTTCTTTTTCTTATGTTGTTTTACTTAAGCGTAAAGAGTTCAAAGAAGAATAGACGAATGTGTAAGCATCTATTCAATGCTCACGTCTTGCATCTTCTGATTCACTATAATATGCATCACGTCTTCTGTATCTATGCATTTCTCTACTATGTTTTGCGTTCTTTTATCTCAATTGTCTGACTTTATCTTGCTGTCATCTGAATTCTTTTTCATTGATTTCTTCATTGTTTTTACCGTTTTCTCGAAGACAGCTGCATTCTGCATGATTACATTCTCACTTGTTCACTTCTTCAAGAACGTTTTCGAAATCAACAGATATTCTTCAGAGCGCAAATTCTTCATGCTTGACAGATGTTCTTCTTCTCTTACTTTTTTTCTTCAAGTTCAATTCAAACTCATCTTCTGTTGTGTTGCTATCTTCGTTGCATTTTCATCTGACTTATAGTTGTGTTGAGCTGTGACAATCATTACTTCTTCATTTCATTTCTGTTTCTCGTCTGTGTTTTCTGCTTTCTTCGTGATCATTGCTCTTACACTTGTCAGTCTGATGACATTGATATGTTTTGCTCTCATTTGTTGACTCTGTTTCTTCAAAGCATTGTCAATCAGCTCTTTCTGAGAATGACTCAATGCAAAAGATGTCAATCTGTCACTTCTTTCAGTGAGTTTCATTCAGAGTCTGTTTGTTTCATTCACATGTATTTTCTCTTCTATTTTATAAATATTCAGTTGATAACATCTGATCTTCTGACATTTTATTTTCTTACAGAAGAAGCATTCTTTCATTCTAGACATTGAAGATGCTCATTCACTTTTCAAAAGCGAAAATAATGATGACATCAACATTGCTGAATGAGCAGACGTGATGAGTTCACATGAGATATAAACGTTGAGCATCAAGACAGATGCTGTCATGTTTTGCATGAAAGATTCAATCTTCTTCGTTGCTGTCTGCAAAGAAAGCATCATTGTTTCAAACTTATTTATTATCTCATTCATTGTTGTATTGTTGAGCTGTACTACTATCAAAGAATCAAAGAACTTGTCTGACATTGTTGATTGCTTGATCTGATATTCGTTCACGAGCTTGCTGAGATCATTGAAATTCTTGATCATGATCGAGAATTTCAACAATGCTTTGACAGAGTCGCAGTAAATCACTATTGCATCACTAGCTTTCTTGAAGTTCATGAAACTGAAATCTTCAGAATTGAGTGCACACTTTTGTATGATCTTTTCGCTTAGTATAGATAAAAGACTCTTGACAAATCAGCAGCATCTGATATACTCATTCATTTGCTTGCGTTTTATCAATGAATGTGATATGCTTTTGTATTGTCGACTGTACAGCTTCAGATCATTCTTCATGATACAAGACTTATTCTTGAAGATTTTCAGAAAAATTCAAGAATTCAGCTGTTGATTAGTATCATCTTTCTCGTACTTCTTCTTCATTATCTTCTTCAGTTCTTGTCAGTTGAAGTTGATATATTTGATCATAGTCTTGATGCTATCATTAATGATCTTGTTGCAATATCTTGACAGGTTGCGAAATCAATCAATTTGATTCAGTTCATAATCATCACAGAAGTCTTCATATCTTTCTAGAAAATCAATCATGTTCTTTTCTTCAAAATACGAGACTCTCAAAGTTTTAAGTGATGACATAAATGTCAGATATTTCAGAAACAACATTGTGATCATGTTTATTTCTGAGCTGACTCGAGAGCTGATGAGCGTAGCACTCATGTCTACAACAAATGTTTTCAATGAACTTGTCATTTTGTTGCTGTGAATTGATATTGAAAGTTGTGAGAATGAAATACAGAATAGCAAAAATAACAAAGCAGTCAAAAAGATCTCATTATTTTGTTTTTGCTTCTTGACTCGTCAAAGTTTTTCTTTCTTTCTTTTGCAGTTGTTACAACTGATCAAAATGCTTTTCTTTTTTCTACTTTTGTTTGACGAATAACGCTTAATCTTATGCTTCTGCTGAAACATGATTCACTGCTGAAACTGACGTCATTTCTTGTACTTCTGTTTACATTGCTTCGAATTCATTTTTTGATTCTCACTTTCACTGTCTGTTTCTTGCAAGTCTTGAGATCAGACGAATTCTTCTTCTGATCAGAGCGTTTCTTCTGAGTGTCAGTCATTCGCGAAAGTCAGTTTCTCTCTTCTTTGCTGTTGCATCTTCGCTCAAAGAGAAACAGTTTTCATCAGCTGAAGATATGCATCTCTTCTAGTTTCAACTGTAAGAACTCTGTAACTTGAATAGCTTTCGTCAATATTTCTAAGCGAAATAAAGTCGTTATATTAATTTCCCGTATTTCAGAGTCAAATTGATTTTCACTTCAAATCTTTTATAAATCTTCTGATCACTGTAGAGATGTCGTGTTACTCTCTGCTGTTCAGTCAACTGTTCTACTTAAGATATCATAAAAATAATATCTTCACGTTAAGTTTCAATGTCAAGAAATAGAATACAGATGCAATATAAAAAGTCATATCAAAGCAACAAAGAAAGTAAACAATGAACATGTGCAATGATTGTGCTAGTAGAAAGATACTGTAAAACGTGTATATGTTTATCTCTATTTACAAGTCGCAATGACATTTATATGTACACTCAAGAAACGCTTCTCGACTCTTCTATCATTGATTCAGATCTTGATCTCTTTCTTCTTACTAACTATCTTGTAAGAATGATGCAAGCAGTCTCACAACAACAGCATCAGAAGAAGAAGACATGAATGCATCATTGAATACAGAAGAAAAGAACATGAACGCGTTGCTTTTTAATTATGAAATGATCAAGATCAGCATCAGCACTAAACTGAATGCTTGAATAAGCACTTATGAAGCAGATGATCTCGTTATCTTTATCAAGTACATATGTCAACAGCATGACATTGAAATCAAGATTCATAATAACATGATTCAAATGTTGAATGATATCAACAAGATCAACATTGAATTGAAAGTTATCAACATCAAGTTGAAAGTTACACAGACAACGTTGAATGCTGTTCAAATGCGTATATAAAAAGAGATAAAGAAAAAGAATGTGATTATACATCATTTAAAAGCGACATCAAGTCAACTAAGCACTTTGATTTCAAAAGATCAATTCTCAAAATCAATCAAGCTATTTGACTTATCTTTGTTTGAAGATTCAAGACAGAATATGAATAATTGATTATTTTGAATGCAAAACAAGCTGAAGATGAACAAGAATCATTTTTCTATCAAAGAAATGAAGATTGCATATGTGAAAAGTTGAGTCAGTGAAACGATGATTAAACACATAGCACTCAAAATGAGAAACATGATCACAAACTCATTTCTTGAAGCAGAAGAAATATTGTCGATCATAAATAAGATGTATGACGATTTCAATTAACATCATATGACTCAACGACAATTCTTGAAGCTGTATTAAAACAAGATCTTCTTTCATGAATTTTGAATGAAATTTCAGAAACTTAGTGCAAAACTAAAGTACAATAATAAAATTTTACTAAATGATTTTCAGCATAAGATTAGTTCAGATCTTCAATAAGTTATGATCAATGAATGAACTATGCATTTGAATGAATTCATCAATATTTGTGTCAGAACTCAAATCTATGAGAGTCAGAGTTCTTCAAAGAATAAAGAATAAACATAAGAATTATTTTTCAACATTATCATTAAGTTCTCAAATGAAAATCTGAGTCTATGAAAATCGAGACACTGAATCTATGAGAAATTCTACTGTTGATTCTCAGAGACACTGAGTCTACGAGAATCTCTATCGTTGATTCTCAGAGACTCTGAGTCTACAAGAGTTTAAGTTACATACAAATCTTGATGTTTCATCGACGATAAAAGTTCAAGTCACATACAATCTTCAAGAGACTTCGCATGAATTGCATGTAATTTCGCTGATTTCATCAACGATGCTTGAGCTTAATCTTTTGAATATATAAAGAAAAATTCACTTCTATATTTTATAGTCTAGTGTTAACTTTCTATATAAATAGATATTACTAAGCTACTATCAAATTTGATCATATTATCTATGCGCATATTCTCTAGTGTGACTGCATGTTTCTTGAGCTACTCACAATTTTAACACTTTACTTTATTGCAGAAACAATAGTTTGTATGATCAAAAAAAAAACGTTGACTTCAACAGCAATTCTTCGAATATGACACTCAATCTTCATAATAAATCTTAATTTCTTTTTATTCTTGAAGTTTCTGCATCTTTGATTTAAGCAATCATTATCATTGACATCATAAATGTATTCTTCAAGCATCATGATCAAGATACAACTCTTCTTGATGTCGTGATTTCATTTTTCAAAAGCAATATTCGCATGTCTTTTGAAAGCATTATCTCATTTACTCTTGTCATTTTTACAGAACTTACATTCATTTTGCTTGATTAAACTTCTTGCAACAATAAAGAAGAGTTTCAATTGAATTCGATGAAGAATCTTATGCAGCGTTAAGTGATCATTATTGACATCATAATTTCATCAACTTGATCATCTTCTGATTTTGCAAGCGTTAATTTGAAGAATCTATTAAAGACTCATCATTATGCAGCATTAAATGAAAACATCAAAAGCACTTGCATCAATGTAGAAAGAGAAGAGAGATAGCATACATTGCTTTAAACAAGAATGAAAGTTGTTAAGCATGAATTTTCATTCATCATTCTTGATGAAATTCAAAACATTATTGATGATGTAAAGATTTTGCAAAGACAACAGAATTATTTAAAGATGTATGTTCAACGCAAAATGTTGTTTATTGAAAACATCACTTTATTAAAAAATCTGAATTGAGCATTTTGCATGTTGAACTCTGATTACATTTTAACATGACAAAATCATGCATCTGATTGCTTTGAATTGAAGTTTTGCAAAAGAATCATTGCTAAAGTCATAAAGAATTCTTTCATTGATGATGACTTCTTTAAGAAGAGAGTGATCATCTTTAAAATCATCTCTTTGAATAAGTTTTTAAAAGAAAAGAAGTTCAAGTTCATCATTGATGAGAATCTGAAGTTGTTTCTCAAAAAACTAAAGTTGAACTTCATCAAGATGAATTACATCAAAGATGATGACAAGCTCAATTATGTCACAAAATATATAAAGATCACAGCGATGCACTATCTTTAACAGATCAAGAAGACTGTCGAGAAGAAAGATCATAGAATCACATGAGCAAAGTTTCTTGAAACTCTTCAGCAATGCTTGCTTAATGCAAAGTTGCTTCAGAATTGAATAAATAATTTATGAAATATTATTATAAAAAGAAGCAATCAAACATATGTATTGTTCTTTCTGAAACTCAACAAGACACATTTTCAAAATCATGTCAAGATCATGAAGTTTAAGAAAGTATTATTGTTCAGATTTTTGAATAAGCTACTTTCTTTGAACAAGATCAAGCTAATCATACTAACTTTTACTTAATAAAACAAAATGTTCTGTTGAGAATTGATGAAGTATATCGACATGTAGCATGTTTTAAACTGTGCTCAGCAAAGTTGATAGTTGAAAATAAATTCACTTCTCAAGAATTAATTACATAAGAAAAGTTTGTAAAGTTCTTTGCAAAGAATTGATAGTTAAGAAAAAGAAGAATACTTTGATGATCAACAAGAGTAATGAGAATCAAAACTGAGAAAAACAGTTTCTTGAAAGAAAAAATATTGCAAAGTCAGCGAGAAAGCATGTGTCAGATGCAAATTTAAAGATCACACACAGTTGAATTGTTTAAACTTATGATTCATCTTTTCAGAAACTTTCTTCTCAAAAACTTCTTCTGCTTCTAACAACATTCTCATTATCAATGTCTTGAAAAAAGACTTAGCTCAATAGATTTCTTTCATTTATTAATTGCTTAAAAGAAGAAAGCAATTGAAGAGTATGAAATTCAATGAATCAATTTAATCAGTCAACTGTTTGTTGAACTGAACACATTGACAATGTCAAAGAACTTGAATTCAATCACAACATCATTCATTCTCATAGTTAAGATCAAGTCAGAATGTCTTGATTTTCTTGAAACTCAAATCATGATGAACATTGAATGTATATTAAATGTGATTCATCACAGTCTTGTGAAATGTTTAAATAAAATTAAGAATATTCACTTTTAAAAGTTCATAAGAATTTTCTTTGATGATAAATTAATGTAACTACATGAAACAATATTGCTTGATCTGAACATTCAGAACTTTGATGAGAGCAATTTATGCATCTTGAAGATCTTTATCATTGTTGAATATGCTTCAGAGAATCTCATGTTAAATCTTTCATTCTTTGAAAAGCATAATTTCATTCATGAGTTTGCTCATTAATGCTTATGCTGAAGAATCTTGTGTGCTCAAAATGAAAGAAAGAAATTATCTCATTAAAGAATAGTTTCAGAATTATTTTACATGATGTTCAATGAAGCAAGACTTGCATCAAGTCTCTTTGCATGCAATATTCATCAATCTAGTTTTGCAAGAAAAGTCACTTTTAAGTTCTTTTGTTAATATAATCATTAAAAGAAATAAGAAGTTTCAAGCACTCAATTGACTCAGAATCTCAAGCAACAGAACATCACAATACACATTCAATCACTTCTAAATGCTTTGTACAACTCTTTAAGTCTTTCAATGACAGAAGAAAACTTTCAATTTATACAAATCAAAAGTATAATAGTTGATTAATTCTTAAATGTTTCAAAAGAATTTATGAATTTTGCAAATTTCTTCATTTAAAAAGTCAAAGTTCTTTTGACTTATGAGTTTTATGATCATGTTATTTGCATTGAGAAAAGTCGTATCATTTTCTGAAATTCTTTGTACAATCTTTTTGCAGTTGAACTCATTGCACAAAAGATGTATATCAAGAAACAGTTTCAAGCAAACATGATATAATACTTCATCTTTTCAGCTGAGATGTTTATGCTTTTTACATCTAAAAAAGATAAAACGCTGCGATCATACATTAATTATCAAGAACTCAACGCAATCATTTTTAAGAATATATGTTTTCTTTTGTTGATCAATGAAGCTTTCAATCATCTTGCAGATGTTAAGTGATTTATTAAGCTTGACATCAAGAACACATTCAACAAACTTTGCATATGAGAAGAAGATGAATGAAAGATGATATTTCATACGAAATTTGACTTATACAAGTATCTCATGATGCTCTTTGATCTCATCAATGCATTGACTTTCTTTCAGATTTATATAAATCAGACTTTGTTTGAATTTCTCAACATCATTTATCTCATTTATCTGAATGACATTCTGATATTCAGCGAAACTCACAAGAAACATGTTCATTATGTACAACAAATTCTTGACAAACTGCAGATTTTAAAGCTTTACATCAAGCTTTTCAAATGCAAATTCTTCAAGAAAGAATTATTTTTTCTAGAATATAAAGTAGAAAAAAGAGAAATTTCAATGAAGAAGAATCAAGTGCAAATCATTCAAGATTGATCACAATCAAGAATAATGAAAAAGATAACATTTCTTAACTTTGTCAACTTTTATCATTGATTCATAAAAAAACTATTCAAGAATAGCATCATTCTTGATTAATCATCTTAAAATGAGTCTCTTTTTTAATGTAAAGAAGAGATGAATTTTCAAAGAATAAATAAAGTGAATTGAGTTCATTGACAATGCTTGAAATGCTTTTCAGAAGCTGAAAGTCATCTTTGCTCAAAGTGTTGTTCTTCAGCACTTTAATTCTGCAAAAGTCATAAGATTGAAGATGAATGTTTTTGAATTTGCAAAGAAAGTGATGATGTCTTAATAAACAAATATCATACTTGAAAATTTACATTGACACTCAGTAATTATCTGATTGAGAAAGTGACAATCAATTGAATGAAACTATGACGCACATGATCAGAAAATGCTGATGATCATTGAAAGCATGAATTATTAAAGACATTATTTGAAAGAGACTTGACATGAAATAAAGATAATCAACAATAAGGCAAATCTTCAACACTTCATGATAACAATTAAGCTTTCTTGCAGATAAATAAAGTGAATCAATAAATTTATTGTGTACAACTTTAAGATCTTCTATCAAAAGAAAGCAAGCAATTTTATCAATGATTCATTAAGAAAACTTGACTATGAGAAAGATATTGATGCAGATGAGAAAGAGTTCATTCATGATTTAGCATACATAAGAGAACTCTTGAAGAATCTCTTGAATCAGTCAGCATTAATGCTTGTCATCTTCACTTGACAGTTCAAGACTTTGAGCATCAAAAATCATGAAAAAATAGTTATTAAATCATTCAAAAAGATCATCAATTTATCAGCATTCATGAAAAGAATCAAAAAAGTTTCTCAGACTTTGAAGAAACTCTTAATTGTTGATGAGAAGTTTCAATGATGATTTTAAAACGTCATTATTTCTCATCAGAAGAATATTTGTTTTCATGAAAATATTGAGTTAAGATCTATTACTGTTGCTGAGACTTGAAGAGATATTGACTTTCATGAAAACATTGAGTCAAGATTTACTACTGTTGCTGAGATTAAAAAAGACATCTGCTTTTATAAAAACATTAAATCAACGTTTATTATTATTGTTAAAACTAAAGAAGATGTTTATTCTTGCAAGAACATTGAGTCAATGTTTATTACTGTTGCTGAAACTGAGAGAAACATCATTCAGATGAGATGAAAACGCAGAAGAGCAAATTCTTTTGCTGAAGAAAGTGAATGTTTGATCATGAGTCAGAGTGAAAGTTCAACTATATGTCATCTCGCTGATGAAAGTGAATGTTTAATTATGAGTCAGAGCAAAGTTTTGATCATGTATCATTCTGTTAAAGAGAATGAATGTTTAATCATGAATCAAAGCAGAGTTTTGATTACATGTCATTTTGCTAGAAAGAGCAAATGTTTGATCATGAATCAGAGTGAGAATTCAACTATGTGTCATCTTGCTGATGAAAGCAAATGTTTAATCATGAGTCAGAACAGAGTTTCAACTATGCATTGTTCTATCAAGAAGAATGAAAGTTTGATCATGAATCAGAACAGAGTTTCAACTATGCATCATTCTGTTGAGAAGAGTGAATGTTTGATTATGAGTCAGAACAGAGATTCAACTATGCATCATTTTATTGAGAAGAGCAAATGTTTGATCATGAATCAGAGCAGAGTTTCAATCATGCATCATTCTGCTGAGAAAAGTGAATGTTTAATTATGAATCAGAACAGAGATTTAACTATGCATTATTCTGCTGAAGAAATGAAGAAAGCTTTATTCATGAAAGATAAAGTAAATGCATCAGAGAATCATTTTGTTACGATTCAAAATGATTCAGATGAGACAGATGATGCAGTCTTGAAGTCTATGAAAATTCATAAATGCTTTAATTCATTGATATGAAATGATGTTTTGACTTCAAGCTTTATCAACTTTGCAAGCTACTTTTTCAAGAGTCTGACTTGATTGATCTGTAAACAGCAAAAAATGAATCATCTCATCATCACAGTATAAGAATTAATGAAAAAGAAAAACTTAAGCACACATGATATTGAAATTGACTTCAGCGTCTTCATGATCAACTGATCAAAGAAAATCATAGATAATATCATGTTATTTCAAGAATTTATTTATGTCTTTGCATAAAATGAATTTAGAGCAAAGATTATAAAATGACATCATGACAGCTTTCTTGCAGAACATCTTAATTCTTGATGATGTTTAAAGCTTGTTCAATGAATCTTCAACTGATCATTTGCAAATAAGAATATTAAGAAATATTGCAGAATTTGTAAATCATGTCAGCAACATAAGACATTACATTACAGAATCTGAGAACTTCTGAATAGTTTGTTCATTTCTTGAAGAGTATGAGAAAGCATCATCATGAACTTCATCATTGATTTTTCTAACAGCACAAACGTCTCAGATGTCTTCTACGACAGCATTATGATTGTAGTCAATCATCTTTTTAAGATGACGCACTACATTTCTACTTGAAAGACAATGATTATTTTCAATCTGATTAATCTCTTTCTTGACAAAGTAGTTTGATATCATAAGACTTCTGATGATATAGTCTTTGACAGAGATTTCGTATTTACATCACACTTTTGAACGTCGCTGTGCTATCATCTTCTGATCAAGTGAAAACTTAGCATTGCATTTCATTCTTGCATTGATGATTAAATTAAAAGACAGAATTAAATTCTCAAGACTTATTTTCAAGCATACTGCAATGATGTTCAAAATGATTGAATTCATCTTCTTGTCATAACTGAGTTCTTCTACAATAACAATGTTCATGTTGCAACATCAATAACATCATTCTTTGCAATCACAGAAAGACACTCAAGAATGAAGTTCAGTGTCAAGAATCATTCAAAGAAATCAGAGTCAATCACAAACTATGTAACAAGAATGAAAAAACTGTACAAGAATCTTTGCTACAGACTTGCAAAGATAAACATTGATTACACGACTCAGCATAATAAAAAACACTTTGCTAAAATATATTTTGTTAATCAGTTGATGTGATTGAATGTCAAGAACATTTGAATCAAGAAGTTTTTCAAGAAACTTAAAGTCAAAAGATATGAATTGTATAAAATTCTGAAGCATCTGAGCAGACAAGTCTATTATCTGAAACTGTCTTCAAAGATGTGCATACATTCAATATTCAATGTCAGCTTGCTGAAATCTTTCTGCTTGAAAGAGAAAAAATCGAATGAGTCACTCATGAAAGATCTTGAGCTGAAGAAAGAGATACATAATAGTTGAAAGATCAACGACATACTGAATAGTTGCATACAGAATGATCAGTTGCAATATCTGCTTAGCTAAAAGAACTTTGAAGCTTCAGAAAATATCTGAAAATCATCAAACTGTCTTGATAATTGCAAGACTTTAATGAGATTCTTTCATTGCAGACATTTCATTAAGCTCAAAAGTAAGTTGTTAACATCATCACAAAAGATCACAAGTATGCATAAAATGAAGTAAAAAGATTGATAGTTATTTAGCTATCACTAGAAAGAAAAAAAGAAAAGAAAAACAAGACTTTCTCGCTTAATCATTCTCATTAATACTCAAATCAACAGTTTAAAAAAGTTGTTAGCAGATGCAGAAATTGATACATAAATAACTCATGAATTTCATATGATATGTGTATCATTCAATTCTCACTTTCTTGAAAATTAAAAGATTGATAAAAGTAAACTCTTGCAACTATTAATCAGATAGCACAAAACGTGCACAAGTTATTGTATTAATAAAATGAATGAAATAAGAAATTCATATCAAAGCTCACTGTATTCTTCATCTCTTCGATGATAAATTGCGTGATTGACGTCAAAGATGAAAGAAGAAAAGAAGTCATTGACGAAAATGAATCAGATGAGAGCGAGATGTTCTTCATCTCTTCAATGATAAACTGCGTGATTGATGTTGAAAATAAAATGAAAGAAGAAGTCATCAATAAAAATGAATCAGATGAGAGCAAAAGCAGAAAGATACAAGAAAGTAAAGAAAATCAGAATAAAAACAACATCACAGAAAAGTATGTTTTGATTACAACAGAGACATTCTGATCTTTCAAATGCATTGCAAGAAGAGTCAAATCATTCTGAGTCTCAGTAATTAAAATGAGTCAAAGATTATCATAGTTTTCAATCTGCTTTTGCAGATCTTCAATGATCTTGTTCTGTCTTGCAATTTAATACAGCAGATCATTGATTTAAGTTTCTTGTGCTTTCATTTGCTCTTGCATCTTTCTGCAATTGATAGTCGCGTCTTCAACATTCTTCTTCATTTCGCTGATGTTGTTTCTGTTTATCTTGATATCAAGAATGAGAAAATGCAGCTTCTTCTTAATATACTCTTCAAATTCAAGAAACATCTAACTTTGAGTTGAGTTGAAAGAGAGATCACAAGAAATGATCATCATCTTCTCAATTACAGACTCAGAATCAAATGCAACAAAGAATGAAGAGAGACTTGTATAAGATCAAGAAGAAAAAGAGCTTAAGCAAAGTGATGAAGAAGCAAAACTGACAAAATTGAACTTAAGATCAGATGTAATCTTAACATAAGAAAAGTTTAAGCAAGACAGAGAAGTGCTTGAGTCAGATGAAGAGAAGACAAAGCTGACAGAAATAAGCATTGAGTCATTCTTGAGTGCTTTAAAAAGCATCATTAATTATTAAATTTTCACATCTTGAAGTTACTGAAAATTGTACTTACGACTCATACTTGCAATTTGTCTTGATAACAACGTATAGTGCACATTTCTTGAAATTCTTTTCAATAGAAAACTTTATTTTTACATAATTTACATTTCTTTTCACGCATTTTTTACATTTATTCAAGAATTGTATCACAATTTCTTTGCTGTATACATTCAAAGCTGTTTTGTGATGCTGAGTTGATGACGTGAGATTTCTCATGTAAAGAGAAAGAAAGACAAATTTCTGATCAAAGATGACGTGAAGATGAGAGAATTGAACGCAAGCAGCAGACACAGCGAGCGCGCTGACGTGAGACGAAGAATCAATAGTGAAGAAAGCAAGCAAACATGATGCAAGCACATTTTATGTTCTAAAAGAGAGATATGATGAAAAACTGCGTTGCTCACTTCTCTTAAACTTCTTCATCATCATCAAATCAAGAAGCTGATTCATACTTATTACAATTATGATACTTGAAGAAATCATACAGAACTACTTTACAGAATGAATAAAAAATCAAGTAAAATAACAAAGTGAAGATTGAATGCAAGAACGAAAGTTGAAGAAGAAAGAAAGTTGAAAATCACGCAGAAGATAAAAGAAATGAGTTGATAAAAATTCACTACTTCACAATAAATAAACATGAACATTAATGATCATTATCATCACGCTAGTCACAACAAACAACAGAAGCATCACTTTTTTGTTCATTGTTTACTTCTACTATCTGATACTATCTTTTGCTCATTGTTTGCTTTTACTATTGAACATCATTTATAGAAGAAAACTTCAAATCGAGCAAATCTTGATTCTCATCACATTGTCATCATGAGAATTCAAGTCTAGTCGACGTGCATGTGCTAATGAAAGAAAGCGTCGAGATTGTGATCACACTGTGCATGAAGCGACAGTTGAAATATAATGAGACAACGAGATAATAGTCAGAATTCAGATCTATAAGATTCAGAGAATAAATATAATGATATTGCTGATCATCTAGAAATTCTATGTGAGTCGCAAAGAACACTCAGTCTACATCTATGAGAATCAAAGAATAAAGAATATGCTATCATCAATATTTAAATCTACGAGAATCAGAGAATAAACATGAGTATTACTGTCAATTCTTTAAAGACTCAATGCTCGCGCTATCAAAAGAAAATCTTGAAAACATAATGATGCACAGCAAACTTTGATGTCATGCATCGCATGAAGAAATGAAGCAATTCAACAATGAGAACATTGTTATTAAAAGAAAGAATAATTGTCAGAACTCAGATCTATGAGAATCAGAGTTTTTCAAAGAATAAAGAATAAACATGAGAACTATTCTTCAATGCTATCATCAAGTTTTCAGATGAGAATCTGAGTCTATGAGAATCGAGATACTGAGTCTACGAGAAATTCTACTGTCGATTCTCAGAGACATTGAATCTACGAGAACTTCTATCGTCAATTCTCAGAAACTTTAAATCTATAAGAGTTCAAGTCACATACAAATCTTGATGTTTCATTGACAATAAAAGTTCAAGTTACATACAATCTTCAAGAAATTTTACATGAGTTGCATGTAATTTTGCTGATCTCATCAATAATGCTTGAGCTTAGTCTTCTAAGTATATAAAAAAGAATTCACTTCTGTATTTTGTAGTCTAGTGTTAACTTTCTATACAAATAAATATTACTAAGCTACTATCAAATTTGATCGTATTATTTACGCGCATATTCTCTAGTGTGACTGCGCGTTTCTCAAACTACTAACAATTTGCATGCAAGTCAACGTTTGATTGACAAAATTGAATGCTTGATCAGTTTTTAAAACATTAATGACTTAAGTCATTCACTTTATTGCTGACATCTTGATGATGATCATTATTTGTCAGAATCATGTTTAAATGATACAATCAATGAAGATCAGAATTGATAGTGCTTGATCTTTAGAAATAGCTATAACTGAATATTAAGAATACAGAAGAAGATTGATACAAAAGCTTTTATTTATGTAATGTTCAGAGACTGCGCTAAACTTGAAAGAAATGTGTTTGTGACATGAGAAGAATGTGATGTAAATGAACAAGATGTTGATGAAAGAAAAGAGTGTTAAGAAAGAAAAAGAGTGTTGAGAAAGAAAAAGAGTGTTGAGTCATATCTGAGTCATATCTGAGTCATATCTGAATCGAATCTGACTAGCTTGCTGTTTAACCTTGTTCAGTCTTGATACACTTGTAACATTACTTCTTTCTTTGAAAATTCATGTTTGCATGAATGTAGTTCATTTGCTCACTTTTGTTAATAGTTATTTCGATATTTAGCGCGATTTGTTTGAATATAGCTTATGAAATTCGTTCAAAACTTTCTTTAAGTCATTAAATTTCTCTTTATTAACATAGTATCATTTATTATTTCTATCTAAATTTGTTCATTTGACTTTGTACTGTATTCAACCTTGATAACATCTGAAGTTCAATATATCATTTATCTCTCAATGTTCATCATCTTTAACAGTGATTAATCTGAGTGATTCTGAATGCTGTTCTGATAAAGAGTCTTCTGAATATGATTGCAGTAGCTTCGAGCTGAACATCAAATGTAAATGCTTCATGCTGACTGATAAACAAAGATGATAAAAGATACTCACTTTGACAGTAATTTAATAGAAATCTAGCTGTTTATCTTTCAAATCTTTGCAAAGTCTCGTTGTCTTGACGTTTCTGAAAGATAGTCAAATTCAGTCATTTACTTCGTAGATGACGTTTCATCTATGTTTATTGATCTGAATTTCAATGATCAGCTTCATCTTTTTCAATTGTTGATGATTGAAGTTCAGTAGCTCTTTTATTTGAATGACAATATTGTTTGCTTTTCTAGCTTTAAGTCGTTCACAAGTTGTTTTGTAGTCAGTTGTATCTGAATTGAAACTCATTCAAGAGTGAAATTCTTTATTGAAGTAGAAGAGAATCATTGAAGTGATTAAGAAGATATTGAAATTGTCACTGAACTTCATCATAGATATTCATTTAACTCAGTCGTTCTGCATGTAATTGCAGTAGATTCTAAGTTCGCGTTCAACGTCTTGATTGACTTGTTTCAATTAATCGTTAATCTCAGAATGATAAACTGTGAATAAACTAGCTGTGATTCTCAGTCGCTTGCAAAGACTTTTTCACATAGTTGATAAGAATTAAGAGTCTCTGTTCGAAACAATAGAACTGAGTAAATCATGCAGTCGATAGACGTTTCATAGCATGATTTAAACCGTTTCTTCAACTGAGATGTTATCATCTTCTCAATGACAGAAAACATAGTGATGTTCTTTAATGAGATGACATATGATTGTACAAATGACGTTATAGTCTTCTGACAGAGATAGTTCAATGATGAAGTTTATAGTTATATCTTTTCAGCGTTTCTGTGAAATCAAAAGAGAATAATGAAGTTCATTGATGCTATTTCTAAAGACTTTGCTTCGCTGACAAGCATGATAGTTTTGAATGTATTGTTGAATAGTAGCTCAATGATCTGATCAATAGTAGAAACGCTGAACTAGATCAATGATTTGTTTATTATTAAGATAAGAGATTAAAGATTAATCATGCACTTCTTGTAGTAGTTTTGTATGCATGTTCTCAAAAACTCACAGTAAATCTTTTCTAAATAAAACATCATCAATAATTTCGCAGTTCTTCAGTTTAGTGATATGAAATTTGAGCTTCTTTTCGTTCATAGCTTGTTTATATTCGTTGCAAAACTCATCTGTTTGATTGATCATTCATACTTGTTGATAGAGATTTGCTTTCGATTCAATAAATAGAACATTGATTCTATCAAGAGTCAGAATAGTCTGAAAATGATCTTCAAGACGCTGAGCTAATTCAGAAACGTGTTGAAATCGTGTCTAGAATCTAATCACACTGCAGCAAGATAGTGCGTAGCTAAATAGAATGTTTGATCAATAGAGATAGCTCTAACTAGAAAACTAAGAATACAGAAGAAAGAAGACAGTTTCAAGCTGTATCTATAGTAGAGTGAACAAAGAAGCGAAGTAGTTGATTTGCTAAAGCTTGAATAAATGAAATGTTTCAGCATATTTTGATTTGAAACATCGCTGTTTCTTGTTCACATATTGAAATCTCTAGAGTCTATTGACTAGACTTTATTCAATGTCAACACGCTTCGTAACATTACTTTCTTCTCTTTAAAAGTCATGTTTCTATGACTTGTAGTGTAGTTCATAGCACTGACGTAGAGCTCGACACTCGCCTTTCTATCAATCTTTCTATTGATTTTTCAGATCATCGAAATGCCTATTGTAGCAGACTCACTATGAGAGAAAAAGAACGATCATTGTAGCAGACTTACTATTTAACGCAGAAACACGAGGTAGATCGATTCACTGATAGATAGAGCGATGTGAATAAATAGATCATTGCATTGACAGCGTCTTTGTAGCAGACTCACTAGAAGAAAATCGACTAGCTCATTGAAAAGATTGATTCTGATCATGTCATTGAAGCAGACTCACTAGTTGACACAGAAACACAAGGTAGATTGATTCACTGATAGATAAAGTGATGTGAGTAGATAAATCATTGCATTGACAGCGTCTTTGTAGCAGACTCACTAAATTGACCTGAATTTGAATCGAGTTGAATCAAATTTGATGACACAGATTATTTTGACTCGACTGATTCACAAGCTTTTTTTGAGAAAGAAAGAAGTTTGTGATTCTCTAGCAATCAACGATCATATGTTCTCGTTGATTCTATTGATCGAGTGAATCGATGCTACTGAATGAGCAATAAATTTTCTAGTAATTCAACAGTCTTGCCGTTGATTCTATTGACTCTCTGATGTTGTTTTGTCTTTCGAAGTCGTTGATCATCAGATAAACAAATTTCTTTAAACTTGTTTCGTTGTTCATCGAGTGTCTTGAATGAATATTGATACTCGTATCGTAGAATTAACGAATTCTTAGTTTAATGTTGAGATCATGCCTAGAATTTAATCACACTGCAGCGAGATAGTGCGTAGCTGAATAGAATGTTTGATTAATAGAGATAGCTCTAACTAGAAAACTAAGAATACAGAAGAAAGAAGACAGTTTCAAGCTGTATCTATAGTAGAGCGAACAAAGAAGCGAAGTAGTCGATTTGCTAAAGCTCAAATAGATGAAATGTTTCAGCATATTTTGATTTGAAACATCGCTGTTTCTTGTTCACATATTGAAATTTCTAGAGCCTATTGACTAGATTCTATTCAATGTCGATACGCTTTGTAACAAAACGTTTGCTAGAAGCATTCTGATTAGAGCATCAACTTTAGTGTTCATTTTGTCTGATTTAAAGATGATCTAAAAGTTGAACTTTGATAGAATGTTCAGATAGTTGACTTGTCATCAACTCAACTGTTTATTTTTCATGAAGATCTTCAAAGTTTGATGATCAATGAACATCTGAATAAGTAGTTCAATGCATTTCAGCTCAAGTCATCAGTGTTCGAAGCATCAAATAATGATTAGTAATTTCTTGTCATAAATGTGATAATTGATTTCAGCGAAAATCATGCTTTTGCTGTAGAAGATCATTGAATGAAGAACTCTTTCATCATTGTACTGAGATAATATTTCATCTTTTACATAGTTTGAAGCATCAATCTTCAGAATAGCTTGTTATTTGAAATCAAAGTGACAAAGTACTGAGATTGAGCTGACTTGTTTCTTTAAATTGTCAAAGACTTGAACACAGATCTTGTTTCAAACAAAAGACATGTTCTTTCTAGTCAGCTGAGTGAATGATTTGACTAGCTTTGAGAAGTTCTTAATAAAATAATGATAGAAGTTAACAAATTTTACGAAGCTCTGAATTTCTTTTAGATTGATCGAAGTGATTCAGCTGACTATGACTGTCACTTTGCTGAGATTCATACGAAGATTTAGTTCTGATACAATGACTTCTAGAAAGACAGTCTCTTCTACATTGAATTCGCACTTTTGAATATTCATCTGCAGTTCAGCTTCACGTAGTTGACTCAATACTAGTTTGACGTGATCTTTATATTTCTTTCTCATTTTGCTATAGATGAGAATGTCATCTAGATAGACTTGACAAAAGTCGTTCAGAAAGTTTTATAAAACATCATGCATATATTGCTGAAAAGAGATTGATTCATTAGTCAGTTTGAATGATAGCATCTTGTATTTATATGCTTCTAAAGCAGTGATAAAAGTGATGTAATTCTTGTTATCAAGATGCATTTGAAGTTTGTTGAATGCTGATATGATGTTCAATCTAGTCAAATGCTTGCAATTCACTATTTTATCAATGATCTCGTCTATCAACGATAAAGAATATCTATTTCTTTTGAAAATGACATTTAGCTTTTGATAGTTCATGCAGAATCGAAGATCTTCATTTGCTTTAAGAGCGAATAGAACGAGAAAGAAATAAAGAGTCTGACTAAAAGTGATGAATCTCTTCAACAGATTCTCATTTAAGTACTTCTTTATCTTCAGAAGTTTGACAGAGAACATTTGATAAACATGACAGTGAGAAAGTGTTGAATCACTAATGAGTTCAATTTTATAGTCGTAGAAGTGATGAAAGAGTAGTTTATTTAATTGAGCTCGATCAAAAACATTTAGAAACTCATGATATTTTGATGACAGCTTCGCTTTAATATCTTTCAAATTTTGAGTCGTTTCATCAGTTGAAGAGACGTTTAGAGCGTTCAACTCACACTGAGTATTGTACGCGATTTTTCTATTGATGTTTATCATGAATAAAGCAAAGACTTTGATCTTGTTCTTCTTTGAATGATTTAACAGTGTTTTGAACGAAGCTGCGTTTATGCTTTAAATCGAGAATGACTCTTCTCAAACAGATCATTTGAGCATCATAAAAGTTTTAGTCTGAGTGACTGAAGAAGATGAAGATGATCACAATTAACTTGAGTGCTTTGAATTGAGAGAAATTGAAAAAATCGAAATAGAAGTATTCAATTGATTCGAAAAAACAATGACGTCATTTCACATATTCAATAATATTTCGTTTTTATTCATTCAGAGCTTACTTAATATGACTTCATGATGATCAGTATCAGCTATCAGCATTGATATGATCAATTTCTTATGACTTTCGATAATGAGATTGAGTAGAATTTTATGAGTGATGATTTTCTTAAATATCTTTTCATCATAATCTCTTATTAGCTTCTCTTTTGTCAGTGATATAGGTTGAATTCTCAGTTTCTTGCATACTTTATCAACTAGATTAGAATGTATGATCATGTAAATGACTGAATCACTGTCTATTAGAGAATGAAGGCTGAAAGATCGATTCTGAAAAATGAGATGAGCATCAATTAAAAATGACTTTTCAAAGTAATTTTCTTTCGATAGAATTTCATTTAGTTTGCACAAAGATATAATCTCTACTTCTTTGATGACTTTTGAAAAGATGACTAGTTTTTTGAATCAAAATTCGAATTGAAATCAAAGTGATCATATTCATTGTTCACTGCATTAATTCTAGTAGATCAATCAAAGCACTCTTTAAAGCTATGATCTGATTTATGACATATGAAACAGCTTTCGACTAGAATGTCTGCTTCTTTGACGTTAGTTAAAACTGCGTCATGCAACTTTAGCTGATCAGACTTCAAGTGATTGACTGACTGAGTAACAATAGTCACTTTATGAAAGATAGTTTTAGAAAGATCATCAACGCGTTTGATCTTGTTCTTGATCTCTTGAATGACTCGCTGATCATTATTCAAATGAATCAGATAGAAACGAATTTCTTTTAGAGAATCAGATTAAACTAGTTGATCTACTCAAATGAATCAAAGATGAGAATGTATTTTATCTTTCAAATCAACGATCAGTTACTTCTCGTGATAGTTTAGATAGAAAGATAAACGTTGAAACTGAGTATAAAATTCATTGAATTTCTTGAATCTTTGAATCAAGTTGTAGTATTTTCTATGCAAGTTAACTTTCTTATTTGAGTCATTAAACAACTGAGCTAGCTCTTTCAAAAGATCGTTGACGATTCTATAAAGATTAACACAGTCACGTTCGCGTCTAGTCTGAGTGATCTCAGCTGCATCATCGAATAATCTAGAATGTATATAGCTCAATTTGACTCGTTCATTAGAAAAGAGATTGACGTTGATCTCTAGTTTATTCTGAATTTTTCCGTATCAGTTCTTTCAAGTAGAGTTCTTTTCATCAGTAAACAGCAAAGAATCAGGTATTTTTTGAGATCTAGAACGCTCAGAGTAGATGAAATCAGAAGAAGTGTTTTCTTTAGCTTGAAGTCTAGTCTTCAACTCTTTGATTTCATCTTCTTGTTGTTTATTTAACTCGTAGAGTCAATCTGTTTCTTCATTAAGAGCTAGGCTTCGAGTCTTTTAAATTTCGTAGAACACAGAGAATATCATTGTTTCAGTGAATGATTCATCATCTTCATGAATGAATGATGCAGCACTTGATGATTTCATTCGTGATTTCAATGAATCAGCATCAAAGATTTGAGAGAAATGATTTCGAAATTCTTCGAAACGCTCTTCAGTAAATGAATGACTAAACATGATGAGATTTGTTTGAAAAAAGAAGAATTGAACGAATGATGATGCTTGACAATTGAAGAAGAAAGATGTATAGAATGATGTTTAATCTTCAATAAAGAAGATGAGTTTTGTTTGTTGATTGATTTGATTGATTCTCTAGCAAACAACGAAGATTCTTTATCGTTGAATTTATCGATCGATTTAATTCTTGAGCAATTCACGAAGATTCTTTATCATGATTCTCATAATCGAGTGAACTTTGCGTACTTAATGAGCAATAAGTAGTCTAGCAATTCAAACAGTCTCATCATTGATTTTATTTAACTCTTTAGTGTTGTTTTATCTTTCAATTATCATTGATCATCAAGTAAATGAATTTCTTTAAACTCGTTCTGTCTAGATGAGTATGTTGAATGAGTAATGAGATCAGTATCATGTAATTAATGAATTCTTAATATAATGTCAGAATCGTGTCTAGATGATACAATTAATGAAGATCAGAATTGATAGTGCTTGATCTTTAGAAATAGCTATAACTGAATATTAAGAATATAGAAGAAGATTGATATAAGAGCTTCTATTTATGTAATGTTCAAAGACTGCGTTAGACTTGAAAGAAATGTGTTTGTGACACAAGAAGAATGTGATGTAGATGAACAAGATGTTGATGAAAGAAAAGAGTGTTAAGAAAGAAAAAGAGTGTTGAGAAAGAAAAAGAATGTTGAGTCATATTTGAGTCATATTTGAGTCATATTTGAGTCATATCTGAGTCATATCTGAGTCATATTTGAATCAAACCTGACTAGCTTGCTGTTTAGTCTTGTTCAGTCTTGATATGCTTGTAACACTATTGTGATCTCAACTTTAATCTCTGCATAAAAGAAATTCAGAATATCAAACATTAACTTTGTTAGAAAGAAGTTGTTTAAAAAAAAACTTTGCTTCAAATGCAAAAAGTCAAAACATAGTGCATGCAACTGTTTCAAGTCAACTCAAATGCACAAAATTGCAGTGAATTCAAAAAATAATCTGTTCTCGTTAAAGTAGTAATTGAGAGTGACATGCTCATATTTTGCTTCATTAATATGCTTGATGACTCATTTGATTTCAAATCATTTATTGTAAACGTCATCTTGAATAGTTTAGAAAAGATATTTTGATTTCTCGTTTTAATAAACATTAAAGTCACTGACATGATGTTCATAAATGATTCATTGATTTCAGAACTATGTGAATGCTTTGATATTCAGTCAATTTCACTGTTCAAATCAAAGTCAATTTGTTCATATGATGAAATCTTTGATCGAAAATCTATTACACATGCTCTGTATATCTCAATCATTATACAAGAACATAAAAATGAAATGATGTCTTTATTAATAACTCATCTAGATCAGCACAAGATAATCATTGACAATTTTTAATTGAAAAGAAATTAAATTTTGATAAATTCTGCAAATGATTGATTAATATCTTCATCAAATATTTAAAACTTGAAACTTATTGTTTCAAAAACAAGCAGTCAATCAGCATTTTATTAACTTGAATCAAGCAAAATCTGCAAAATGAAATGAAAGAACTTGAAGTCTATGTCAATGATCATCTTAAAGCGAACTACAAATTCGAAATCAGTGAATCAATTCATTGAATCAGTTCTTATATGAAAGCAAAGCACTTAAGTTGACTTCAATCAACATGAATTTATTCAGTCATTGAAGAAGAAAGAACTCATTAATATTGTCATGATTGAATTTGCTGCTTATCAAACTTTAATCAAGAAGAAGAATGTCAAGATCTTTACATTAATCATTAGTGAAATCAACAAGATGCTTAGCTTGATTAAAGATTCAGCGAAACTGAATGAAATGATTTTTGTCATGTCATTAAAGAAACTGAAGAAAAAGCTTTCAATAATTTATCATGACTTTCTGAACGTTTTTGACAGAGAAAAGATAACTCAGTTGTTCTTGCATCAATCATATGATCATAAGATTGAATTAAAAGATGAAAATTAATCTTTTAAAAGTCAATTGTATCTCATGTTGAATCACAAGTTGCAAAAGATCAAGAAGTATCTAGAAGAGAACTTGAAGAAGAAGTTTATTACACTCAGCAAAGCTTTATTTACTTCGTCAATACTATTCATTGAAAAGAAAGATGATAGTCTTCGCTTTTGCATGACTTATTGAAAACTGAATGCTTTGATTAAAAGAGATAATTATTCAATACTCTTGATAGACAAAGTACTCGCTTGAATTCAAGACAGTAAATATCTGACTCAACTTAACATTATCATTGCGTTCAATAAGCTTTGCATAAGCATTGAAAGTGAGAATTTAATCACATTCATCACTTTCTTCAATATTTACAAATATAAAGTAATGCTCTTTAAATTAATCAATGAATCAACATTCTTTCAACATTATATTAATGACATGTTGTTCAACTATCTGCATAAATTCTGTCAGATTTATCTGAATGACATTCTCATTTACAGTAAGATCTTGAAGAAACATAAAACTCATATGAAAGAGATGTTAAACAAGCTTTATAAAGTCAATCTGCAGATAAACATTGACAAGTGCAAATTCAAGATTCAGAAGATTTTATTTCTAGAATTACTGTCATGATGTCAAATCATCAACTCAATTTAAAACATAAATCATTGATATTTTAAATAATCTCGATTCATTGAACTAGTTCAATGAATCAAGTCATTAATCTAGTCATCATCATTTTAATCTAGTTTCAGCAATTTTGTTTTAATCATTTTAATCATATGCATGAACTTCTGCAATCTTAAATCAATAAAACTACTATCTAGTCTTAATTTTGCTCAATTCATGTATATAAAAGTTGAGCTTTCATTTTTTTCTTTCATTCTTTGTCTTTCATTTTATACATTATTTGATGTATTGTTTTGTATCTAGATTTTATCAAAGTAATAATAATAATATCAGTCTTTTATATTAATAGTATTTTTAATTTAACTTAATCTTTGACATTATGAAAGATTTACACTTTCTGCAACGTTTTCATACATTGAAATCTCATTTAGTTACTCTTTTGCTCAAATGAAGTCATTTCACAATCTTTCAATTGATGATGAGTGTGCTGTTGAACAGTTCACTTAAAGTGTGATCGAAAATTCAGTTGAGATCTTTCGCGTAATGTGAGAGCTTCAAAATTAAGTTCAACAACATGATGTTATCATTTCATCTTTATTTATCATTTTCAGTTCTTCAATTTATATAAAGTTGAATTCTCAGTCTCTTGCAATGATAACTCAGATCATTGCACAAATCTTGAATAATCAATCTTTTTTCATTATTCATTTTTTTGCAAATTTTATCGCTGTTTTCATCGCTTTTAAATTCACGAAACTTCTCAACATATTTAAGTATAAGAAGAACAAAGATTAATTGAATGCATGTGTGATGATTGAGTCTACTAGATGAATAGATGAAATCTATAAGAGTGATATGACAATATGATATTCTAAGCAGGCACAGAATGAGTATATATTATGATAGAGCTAATTATTAAGAAGCTCTCGATAACTTGAGAGAATCGATTGACTATAAAGAGTTTGTCAAGCATTGTCAAGTTAAGCACGACATAACTCATGATATATTAAGTCGAAGATATGACGTAGTCTAAATGATGTCTTGACAGAGTCATAGAGTTTCAAAGCTAACTCAGATTTGATATTTGACTCAGTCTCTGACTTTAGTCTTTAATTTAATCTTTATGTGTCAATTCATCATGACAATTGTCTTCTTTTCTAAGTGAGTTCATTCTTGATCTTAAGAATTAATGTCTTTGTTTATTCTGATAAATGATGATGTGCATTCATTAATTCACTCTAGAAGCTTTTGATAAAAACTGTCATGATTTTAGCATGTGTTACTTGAAAGATGTTGGGAAAAGAGATGTTAAATCATTTAAATGATGTTGAACAATATTATAAATGATGATAAATGTGAGATTATCAGTGATGTTATGAGAGCTCTTTGATATGAATGATACTCAGCGTTTATGAAGTATAAAAATCTCTGAATGATCTCTTTCTTTTCTTTCTTCTTCATGCAACGTCTTGTATTTAATGTTACGATTCTAGTCTTCGTTTATTCTTCGTTTAGTCTTCGTCTGATTTCATTCTAATTGAGTCTAGCGAGAATCTGACCTAGTCATGTTGTCATTGAGACTTTGCTTCATATGTGTAAGATGTCAATTCTATCGAGTCTAGCACAGAGCTGAGATGAACACATATAAGTTGAGTTCTTTTCTGTATATACTCTTTTCTTTCTTAGTATTTATTTATTAGTTAAATGACATCTTTATGACTCACTCTAGATCGATCTCTAACATTTAAAATCTAGTTATTAGAATTTCATTCTGATTTCATTCAGCTCTCAGTTCATGACATTACGTTGCATTCATACTACATCATGAATCAACTCAAGAATATCAGCAACACTCTGTCGTTGACATCTCTAGCTTCGATCAACGAATTTATCACTGTTGCTCAGTTTTGAACTCACGTTAACAATGCTTTTGAAGCGTGATACACTTTTCTGATTGAACTTCAAACTTAATTTAACAACATCATTACTCAGTATATCAACTGAGTCTCAGTTTGTTAACAAGAACATGAGCAAACTTAGATTGAACTTAAGCAGTTTCAGATCAATAATGAAATCTTGTCAGAAATGATTCAAGAACTCAAGAGCATAAGCAGAATCAATATTAAATCAGAGAAATATTTGAATTCAGAACTTTATATTAAAGAGCGAGAAAATAAGTTAAATCAGTTCATCTTCAAGCTGATCAGCAAGCTGAAGTTAAACATAAATTATTATTCAATCTTTGAGTTTCGTCTTCTGTATAAATACAGTCACTTATTGAAAAATGCTGTCGCTCAAGCGTTGTTGCATATGACTGCTCAGCATGACAAGCTAGTCACGATTGAGCAATTAGTTATCTTGTTAAGACAAGTCTTCAATGATTCAAACAAGCAAGAAATCGCTCAGCAATTTATTTCAGTTCTAAGAATGTGAAATTGCATCTTCATTGAATATCTGTTTAATTTTCAGCAGCACATTGATGCAATTGAATATAACATCGTAACTTGAAAATTTAATCTGAAGAATAAACTATTCAGCGAGCTCAAAGCTTTATTGATTTAAATGAATGTCAGCAGTCTGAATTATGAGCAGTTGATTATCAAATGTCAGCAATTAAATAGTTGATATCACGTCACAGTACAAAATCTTTTCAAGTCAAAAGCAGTAATTCACTCTGTCTCTGTGATCTTTACAGTTCTCGCGTATTTCGTCAAATATGTGACACTCTTGATAGACTTGAAAGCTACGATCTCAAGCTTAAGAAATCTCATGAACTTATCAATCATCAACATGAAGAAATGAAACTCACTGATTCTTGAGAAGCATCAGCATTGCATGATCAATCATCTGTGTCTATACTGTGATAAGTTTGAGCATCAGACTGCAATCTGCAATTCAAAGTTCAAGATTCAGCTACAAGTCATCTCATTATTTATTCTTGCAATCTCTATTAACAATCTCGCTTTCAATACTTCTTTCATCTTGAGAAAAGTCTAGTCTCTATGTACAGTCGCTCGCAGAGACAATTGAACAGTCTGAAAATCTCTGCACTCTCAGTTAGCTCGATTCATTGATTAGAAAAGAAGATGAACAATGATCATCTTGTGCTTTCAGATAATCTAGAAAGCAATAAAATCAATGTCAATCTTTCTGTTTTGATTGACATCAACGTCATTGATTATGCATTTATTAATAACTCTTTCATGCAAAGACACTTTCTGCTCTGTTTTTCTTTGTCTGAAATCTGTATTCATCAGAGATTTAATAATTAATCAGTTGTATTCAATTCAATTACTCATTATGCTCTTGTCAAACTTTAAGTCTCAAGCGAGAAGCTTGAAGAAATCTTCTTTTATGTCACTTAACTTTCATAATTCTCAATTGTTCTAGATTTGCTTTGATTAAAAAGTCATAAAGCAATTATAAATCTGTGTCATAATCAGCTCATCTTTGAATCTCAAGTCAATTCAGAACTCATATTTGAAACTCTTTTGAACATCTCAATTTCAACTGTGTCAGTATCAGCTCTCTTGACATCTTCGCTCTTGAAACATCTGAAAATCTACGCTATAAATAATGCTTCGTTTCTGCGACTTGCTAGAAAAAAGAATCATGATTTGTTTATCATATTCATGAGAAATATTGACAAAGCTCTGAAAATCACGTCTTTCGTTGATTCTGTCACGCTATTGCTTCTTGAATATCACGACTTTCTAGATGTTTTCTCTTACAAATTGATGAACATTCTATTTGAACGATGTCTCTATGATCATAAAATTCAGCTGCAGAAGAGCAAAACTTCTATCTTTGAGTCTTTATATAACATGTCTCAAGATGAGCTTCAAGTATTAAAGAAGTATCTGAAGAATAATTTGATCAAAGACTTTATTCAAGTCAGCTCTTTTCTTGCAATTTCTTTGATACTCTTTGTTAAAAAATCAAGCGAAGAACTCAGATTTTACGTGAATTATCGAAGTCTGAACATCATGACAGTTAAGAATTAATACTTGTTATTTCTCATTCAAGAAACTCTGAATCAACTGACTAAAATCAAGTACTACATTAAGTTAAATATCATTGCAGTCTTTAATAAACTGCGAATGATTTATGAAAATGAGTGAAAAATCGCTTTTCAAACACGTTATGACTTATACGAGTACAAAATTTTGCTCTTCAAACTCATAAATGAATCATCATTATTTCAGAACTTCATTAATGATATTCTGCATGACTTCTTGAATGTTTTCTGCATCACATACATGAATAATATTTTGATCTATAGCAACAGCACAAAGAAGCATACTCAGCATGTTCATCAGATACTGAAGCGACTTAAAGTCATGAAACTACAGATAGATATCAAGAAATGCGAATTTTCAGTTATCAAGATCAAGTATTTAAGTCTAATAATCATCACTCACGAAATCAAAATGAATTTTGAGAAGATTAATGTTATCATGAATTAAGCTGCATCTCAAGACGTCAAAGATGTTCAGAACTTTCTGAGCTTCATCAACTTCTATAAACAATTTATTAAGAAGTTTTTCAAGCTGATTGACTCATTAACTATCTTAATCAGAAAAGATCAATCATTTAATTGAATTCAGAAGTGTCAATTCGTCTTCGATTAACTTAAGCAGACGTTCATCACTGTCTCTATCTTAATGCACTATAATTCAAATCTACTCATGACTGTAAAAATTAATGTCTTCAACTATGTTGTAATTAAAGTCATGTCTCAACAAGATGATAATGAGCAGTTAAAATTTATGATTTATTTCTCTTTCAAAATGCTACTCGCAAAATGCAACTACGAGATTTATGACAAGAAACTTCTAGTTATAATCAGAGCTTTTGAGAAATGAAGATTCGAACTGAAAGACACGTTAAATCTCGTTGAGATCATTTTCAATCATAAGAATCTAGAATATTTCATGTCAATTAAGCTGCTTAGTTGAAGATAAGTCAGATGATCAGAATTTCTCTCTTAATTTAACTTCAAAATCATGTATTGTTTGAATAAATTGAACATTCAAGTCGATGCACTTATTACGACAGATTGTATTGTGCAAACTGAAATAACTCAAATCTCAAATGTGAACATCAGATAAGCGAAGTCGTAAACTCATCTTAAAATTCAAAACTCATCTCATAAATATTAACTTAATGTTCATTGTAGTTAGTAATGTAAATTGTAATACAATCTTTAGATTAATTTACACTGTGTAAAAGCATTGTTCTAGTATTGAGTGACACATTGAGTATGAGCGACAGCATAAAATGAGTGATGAGACATCATAATTATGAACTACACAGTGAGTATAAACGACATGAAGCAAAATACACATATCAATATGACTACAGTGTGAATATAAGCGACAAGCAGAAGAATACAAGAAGCAGAATATACGTATGAGCAATATCAAAGCTAAGATGACGTGATCTCATAACTACAGGCAACACAGTGACTACGAGTGACACAGAGCAGAATACACATATCAATGTGACTGCAGCGTGAGTATGAGTGACAAGCAGCAGAATACAAGAAGCAGAACACAAGAAGTAGAATACAAGAAGCAAAATACAAGAAGTAAAACACAAGAAGCAGAATGCAAGAAGCAGAATACAAGAAGCAGAACATAAGAAGCAGAACATAAGAAGTAGAATACAAGAAGCAGAATATAAAAAGCAGAATATAAGAAGCAGAACACAAGAAGCAGAATACAAGAAGCAGAACATAAAAAGCAAAATACATGTATGAGTGATATCATGATTAAGATGATGCGATCTTATGACTACAGACAACATGATGATTACAGATAACTCAATGATTATAGACAACTCAATGATTACAGACAACATGATGATTACAGATAACACAAAACAGAATACATTAATATGACTGCAGCGTGAGTATGACTGACAAGCAGCAGAATACAGAAAGTAAAATACACGTATGAGTGACATTATGACTAAGATGACGCGATCTTGTGATTATGAGCAACATGATGATTACGAGTGACACAGAGCAGCATACACATGTTTGTATGAAGATTGATTGCAACAGATGCATAGTTTGTAGCTAAAGAATATAATGTCATTGTGTTGTGATGCATGTGAATTGTCTTCTCTCTTTATTTTCTTGATTTAGTAGATCAATGATCTGAGAATTCACTGACTAATACTTGAGATCATGTGTATTTACATTTCAATTTTGAGCGAGTCACATTCTGATCTTGCATCTTGCTTGAACTGACATCAGCATTATCATCATGACTCTGAAAACTTCATCAGCAATCTTCATATCAGTATAAACGTGAAATATATAATCTTGAAAGTCAGTTTGAGACGTGATGAGATTGTAGTGCTGTAGAATGTGAGCATCTCTGATATTTCATTGAAGTGATGTTCATTTATCTTGTCAAAATATTGAAATGATGATGACAGATTCTTTTCTTCATCACTGAATTAAAATTTGTCAATATTTTCAAATTTATTCAGAGCAGACAATATAAAGTTTGAACTGCAACTGAATGTTCTGAGTTCTATATCAGTTAGCAAATCAGATCATGTCATAGTACATAAAGCTTCATATTAATATGAAACTTTCTCTTGATAGAAGATTTCTTCTTGATGTCGAGTTTCTTCTTGATGTTGAGTTTCTTCTTGATGTTGAGTTTCTTCTTGATGTTGAGTTTTTTCTTGATGTCGAGTTTCTTCTTGATGTCGAGTTTCTTCTTGACCTCAAGTTTCTTCTTGACATCAAGTTTCTTCTTGACATCAAGTTTCTTCTTGACGTCAAGTTTCTTCTTGACGTCAAATTTCTTCTTGATGTTGAATTTCTTCTTAATGTCGAGTTTCTTGATGATGTCTTGAATCAAATATTTCAAGTCACTATGCAAGACAGCTTCATCTTGTTTTTCAATAATGACATATATCTGATATGTTGATTTAAACGATCTCTTGAGATATGAAAGCAGTTCACTGATGCACACAGCATTCTGAGTCTTCACTGTCATGTATGTAATTTCACTTCTATCATTTCAGTTATTGACAAAATATGATTCGCAAAGTATATTCATAAACGCATCAATATATCGTTTCATCTGAAACAAAAAACATCATTGAATAAAGTCATTTAAATCTTTGATCTGAACATTAACAATTAAAAATCGAGCACAATTTATTTAAAAAGCTAGTCAATCTGTTGTTTCATACAGATATAAAGATTGATGTACAAAACACATTTCATTTTCACTTTTTACAAGCTACTGATTGTTGAATGTCATTAATGAGACGTCATCTCATGATATAATATGCTGCAGAAGATTGCACAATATGAGTTTTTGTAGTCTTGCTTGCTGCTGATAGATTTTATCTGATGAAGAGTTTGCTTGTTGAAATTGACTTTTGTCATGTAATCTCTGCTTGACGATGATTTAATTGTAAGAATCGAGCGATGAGCTGTGATTTGATGAAAGCTTGAGAATTTGATGATTGAAATGTTGAAGCAACAGAAGAAGAGTCAATAAGATCAATAAATTCAACGTGATGTGATCTGAAAGTCAAAGATGATTCAAAAGAGACATTTTGTGAGTTTAAATCATTGCATTCATGACAGAATTTGACGCTGAGTGACAAGTCAACATAAGAATCATCTGTTTCAAAGCAATACTGTCTGATCATATCAATATGAATGCGATGTATGATGTTTTTTCACTTCATATGAATCATTGAAAATTAATGAGATTATATATACAACAGAGTCATAACTAATGTGACACACGCTGAGCAGCGACTTTCTTGTCTATCAAGTCTATGATATATTCGATTGCTCATTATCTTTGTTGATCTCAAGTATTCAATGTACATCATCATTTGAATGTGCTGTCTCATGCATGTCAAATAAACTATCTGATGCAATGTGATGATAAATTAACTCTCTCAAGCGAAGATATTTCTGATAGTGCGATTGACTATGATGTGCAAATTTCTTCTCAAAGTTAACGTTCAGCTGCTTTGTATCAATATGAAGATCAGTCATGACTTTCAAACATCAATCAAGAACATCGACAGATAAATACTCATCAATCACTATCATTCATTAGCATGACAAATCAAGCATATTAAGACAAGAGCATATCATATCTTTTTACATTTGTTAACAATTCATTAAGCAGAATTGAATCAAGTTAAAGAGCTAAATCTGAGATCTGTTCTGAATGATGATAGAAAATTCATGATTGATCTCAAACACAATTGAGTCAATTCTTTTGTCGACGAGTCTTATAATAGTTTCAGCTTCTAACATATGAATATACTTCTTGATGTAGTATAAACATGTAGATAGCATGAAGACAAATGCGATCTGCTGATGATTTAGAGTCAAAGCTGTTTTTTTCACGAAGATTGTGAAAATATATCTATGTTCATATTAGTATGAAGATAAATTGCTGTTGAGTAAATAACATACACATCAGCGATAAATCAACATTTTATTTAACTGATTTCATCAAGACTCAATACGTTGATTCTTAGTGCTCATTTCATAGAAAAAGCAGTTCTTGAAAAGAATATTCAATTCGTGATCTTGATGAAGATGATGATGTGCAACAGCAAGCAAGTTTGTTTTCACTTCTTGATCAAATCTTATAACTCTTGAAATCTTGTCTGTCTTCTTTGTTGAATCTAGAAACTGTCGAAGACAGTTTATACTAATATGAAATGATATCTCAACATAGATTCAGACAATATATCAAGAGTATGCATCAATGATTTCATATATCTCAAATTCAAACATGTTCAGTTTGCAATAATCATCAATTGATCATATGAAGTTGAGATCTGAAACAATGTATTCATCTCAAGTTCGTTGCAAGTCATATCTTCATGAGCAACATTATCAGAATTCAAGATCTTAATCAAATTGTAGAGTTAAGTGCTATAATGTGTTAGTAAAGCAAGATAACATGTTGAAGACGTAAATGATCATGATATTAGATGATCTTGCTCTCAAAAATGAGCATGAAGCATATCTCGCTCATAATTCTCAATGATTTTCTTTTGAAGTTCAACTTTTACAATAAACAACATTTCTGCATCTGCTATCTTTTTATCAATTAAATTAACGCGATTCTTTAATCTCAGCTTCTTTCATATGAATATGAGAGAGAATCGTGTGATTTTAAAATCTTCGTTCTCAAGAATTCAAAGTATATTCTTGTCAGACAGATAAAGTAAATAAAGTTCTCTGATTTGATCATGAAACTCATCATTTGTGTTCGCTCAAGTATTTCTAATTATCTGTCATGTGCAAAGTTGATTGTGCAAAGTTCATTGAGTTATGTTAACATGATATTCATCTTGTAGAATTCAATGAATATCTGATATCTTGACATCATTATAAGATAGTTCAAGAATTCTTTTCTTGTAATCTTTAAAAAGAATAACTGATCAAGACATGATGAGATTGAATATCATTGTACATCAACAAATGTGCAACTCACATTTTAGCAGAAGCTTCAAAATTTGATGCAATTGACGCAATCAACAATCTATTATCTATTTAGTTACTTTGTGCATCACATCAAAATATTTGATTATCTTTGACATTATTATTTGTAACAAACATAGAGTTACAAGTGAACAGAAAAAACTGTTGCTTTGTTACATTAATGTTCAATAGCTGTGATTAATGTAACTTGAAGCAGTCGTGACTCATTGATTTGTTTATTATATGTTGAAAGTTTCTGTTTTTGTGCAAATCTTGACTAATTCTTTCTGCTTTGATCTTACTTCTGTTTGATTGCTTGAATCTCATCTACACTCTCTTGCTCAGATTTTGCTTAAATCTTGCTCAGATATCTTACTCAGATTTATTTACTCTGTTAACACTTGTTAACTTGAGAATCTTCTTGCTCAGATCTTGCTCAGATCTTGCTCAAATATTTTGCTTAAATCTATTTGCTTTGTTAATACTTGTCAACTTGAGAATCTTCTTACTCAGATATCTTGCTCAGATTTTGCTCAGATCTTGTTCAAATCTTGCTCAGATTTATTTATTCTGTTAACACTTGTCGACTTGAGAATCTTCTTACTCAGATATCTTGCTCAGATCTTGCTCAAATCTTGCTCAGATTTATTTGTTTTGTCAACACTTGTTGACTTGAGAATCTTCTTACTCAGATATCTTGCTCAGATCTTGCTCAAATCTTGCCTAAATTTATTTGCTTTGTTAATACTTGTCGACTTAAGAATTTTCTTACTCAGATATCTTGCTCAGATTTTGCTCAAATATCTTGCTCAGATCTTACTTAAATCTTGCTCAGATCTTGCTCAGATCTTGCTCAGATTTATTTGTTCTGTTAACACTTATTGACTTGAGAATCTTTTTACTCAGATATCTTGCTCAGATTTTGCTCAGATCTTGCTCAGATCTTGCTCAAATCTATTTGCTTTACTAATACTTGTTGACTTGAAAATCTTCTTGCTCAGATATTTTGCTCAAATCTTACTCAGATCTTGTTCAGATTTATTTGCTTTGTCAACACTTGTTGATTTGAGAATCTTCTTGCTCAGATCTGAGTCAAGCAACATATTTGAGCAAGAAGTGTATTTTGCTTCTTGTATTCTGCTTCTTGTATCATGCTTCATATTCACGCTGTAGTCATACTAATATGTGTATTTTGCTCTGAGTCACTCATAGTCACTGTGTTGTCTGTACTCACAGTGTCATGTCACTCATAATTATGATAATCTTCTTCTTTCAAGTTGAATAATGATGATAACTACGTGTTTCTGAACTGAGTTGATTATATGTGAGTTGTTAACTATGACTTCTGATCTCTGACTTATGACATAATCAAGAATAAATACAAGTTGACTTTGACTTGTGATACTTAACTGATGATATTGCATGACATGATATTGAGACATTTGCTTTAGCACTTGAGAGAATATCTCATAGCATTGCTGTTGTTTGCAGCTATTCAAATACTTCATAACATTGCTGTTGTTTATTACTATTTAAATATCTTATAGCATTGCTTTTGTTTATTGCTATTTAGATACTTTACATAATTTAAACTTGTAATATTTTTCAACTTTTGCAAAAGATGAGTGATATGCTGAAAGCTTAAACATAGATTCAGTTTATGACATTCTTGTTCTTCAGAATAAGCTTGAGAAGAAATTGATGAAAGCTTGAGATTTTCTGAGTTCTGATTCAGCAACGTCTTCTTGTTTCTGAGTCAGACTGTTTTGATTCAACACGTTGCACAATCATAATTATATACAATTAAAGTCGATGAATTGTTTCTCTTAAAGAAGATTTTAAGTAATATCTTCAACTTGATTCTGATAATGAAGAGATTAACAAAACTCGATTCTGAATCTCTTCATCATATTTAAGCAGAATAGAAAAAAATGCTTCTTTGTCTCAAGAAGTTTCTTCTTTCGCAAATGAAAATAATCTTGATTGCAACTTAAGATCTTACTTGTTGAATCATCAATGCAACATATCTATCTGAAGCTTGAATATTTCAAAGCGATCATTGTATTTGTCTAGAATTCTAGCTCAGAACTTTTCTTCTTTAAAAAGAAGATATTTTTCAACTTTTGCAATTGTGTTGTAAACGCAAGAATTTGAATTGTTCTTGACAGCATAGAAGAATTCATCTAGCACTGAGCTAAATCTAGCAGTGAAACAGCTCTATAGAGCTGAAAATTCACATTTCATTTTTTATTAGTTTAACAATTTATTTTAGATAAACTACGTAGTTAATAAAATCTTTTTGAAGCTCTTCTGATACATATGTCTCACTCTGATTAACTATTTGTAGATATTTCATTATTTCTTTGCTTTTGCTTCTGCTTCTGCTTCTGCTTTTGCTTCTGCTTCTGCTTCTGCTTCAATGTTAGAACTCTTTCGTATGTGATTACATAACAAGCAATGATTAGATAATCATTGAGTAATCAAAGTCTTGAGATAATCGCTCTGATCGCTCAAATCAGGAATGATTACAGTGAGCATGATGAGCATGATGCTCATCTTGCTCATCTTGCTCGAGAATGATCAGAGTAATTATTCAGAGCAGAAACGGCTTGACACAATTCTTTTATGTCTATATAATGATGATTATTTCCTTAGATAGAAGCTTCATGCTCAACTCATGTAAGTAGTCAATACATATTATTGTCTCAGCTATCTTCAGATCTCAAGTTTAGTAATAGTGATTACTGTTTGATCTCTGTATATATCTTGTGTTGTTAAAGAAACAATTGTTACACTTTGAGCATCACTCTTTCACAAAATATCAGAGACGTTCATTTCTTTCAATCATGTCTAGTCAGTCAGAACGAGTTACGCTCAGTCAAGAAGCAAGCATCTTCAGCGCAGATAAGATCAAGATCTTAACATTGAACTTGTATCATGATGATCAAGATAAACTCGAAGCATATCTAGTACAAATAAAGTTATACATCAAACAACACTCATTTCAGTTTAAGTTCATCGAGAACAAAGTACTCTTTGCATTCATCTATCTAAAAGATAATGCATTCACATAATTTCATCACTATCTAACGAATTATCTGCAGAAGAAATCAGAAGAACGAGAAGAAGAAATCAACATGATGTTTCGTGATTCTCAAACGTTTGAGAAACGTTTAAGAAAAGTATTTGAAGACATTGACAAGAAATGTACAGCGAAACGACAGTTGTACAATCTGCGGCAAAAAATCTTCGCAGCAACTTATTCAATCAGCTTTCAGCATATTGCAATGAATATGAAATAAGACGATGCAGCTCTCATCAGTCAGTTCTATCAGAGACTACGAAAGAAAGTCAAGAATGAAATTGCTAGAATTGATAAACTCACTGACTTGCAGAAGATAATATTCAGAGCGATGATTATTGATAACAGACAGTACAAGAGACGTCTGAAAAAAGGTAAAGAATTGACTATGTCAGTAGTATTGAGTCGAAAGTTCAAGAAGAAACGACGACAGTCATACTATGATTCTCAATCTATGAAGTTAGATGCAACTCGAAAGATATTGATGAACGCTTGTGATAAAACAGTTCAACAAAGCAAGACATGTTACACATGTGAAAAGCTGAGTCATTACTTCAAGAATTGTACTCAGAATAAGTACAAGAACAAGTCAAAGTCTTATGATAAGCAAGACAGATCTTTCGCAGCAACAAAAGAAGATCAGAGAGACAAGCATCAAGCATTGTCATGAACAGCGTGTTATGAGAACAACTGTCACACTCATCTGAGCAATAAGAAAGATTCTGAATGATATTCAAAACTTTCACGAAAGAATCATTTCTACACAGCAACTCATCGTCAATCAGAAGTACATGATGAGAATAGTGACGAAAGTTCGTTCACTATGATCGCGAAATCGAAGATTTTCAACAGCGAAGCATATAACTTGAACAGGTCAAACAGCACTGAAGAAGCTATTCATCAAGCAGTCGAAGAAGAAAGTCGACTTAGCGAAACTCTACGAGCATTCACTATCACAGCAGAAGATGCTTTCAAGCAAGAAGAGAATTGTCTTGAAGTAAAGAAAGATTTCAGAAAGTTTACAAGTCAAGCAAGCTTTATAAGCATGTACAACAAATTGTACACTCTCTTTAAGCAGAAAGAGAAAGATTTTTCACAGCGAATGCAACAGATCAAGAATGATATACATCAAGCTATTTATGACACTATGCAAGATGAGTCAATTGCATCGCGCAAAGACATTTGATATCGTGACATAGTCATGAAGAAGTCACTCACAGAAGTCAAGTTCATCAAGCAAGAAGAATATGTACTTCTCGATGAAAATCACATATTCAAAGAACTTAGACAGATGGCAGAAGTCATCAGAGAAAGATTTGACCTGTGTGATTTGAAGAAATATTCACTTAAGAAGATCAACTTAAATCAATTTCAGTACATAAAACAAGTATTGAAAGAAAGAGCTTCTAGTTCAAAAAACTAGAAGACTTTTTGATCAATAAATCATCGAAGAAGTTTAGTCGAAGATCGAAAATCGAAAGCATATTTGTCTTCATTAATGACTCGTCGCAGTTATGAGTCTGAGTCAAAGTTAATGATCACGCAGCACGACTATTCATAGACAGCGACTGCATGAGAAATTACATATTTTCAGAATTTGCTGAAAAAGCGCAGATATCTACGCAGAAGAAGAAAGAATCTTACAATTTGCAGAACTTCGATGAAACACTCATGAAGTACAATAATGAACTAATAGATCAAGAAACTCGACTCATTTATTTGAGACTCGAACGATATTGGAAAAAGTTACGTTTAGATGTTACAAAGCAGTCAGACAGTGATATAGTTCTAGACATATCATGACTTCATATGATCAATTTGATGATCGATTGAGTCAACGAGACAATTGCATTTCTAGATACAGAAGCAACGCGATTGCACTCGATATTGAAGTCATCACAAGATGTGAAAATATTCGTCATGATGAGCGAAGAAATGCGCAAAGAGTTCAGAGAAATCAATGACGCACAGATGTTATGAAGCAGAGAGATTCAGAGCAATCACTCGAAGAATCTCGCTATCGCTATTATCTTTAAAGAATATCAGAAATACAAGATTCTGTTTGAGAAAGAAAGTGATCAGAAGGCACTACTCAAACATTAATCGTGAAATCACGAGATTAAGCTCGTTGACGACAAGAAACTCACGAAACAGTTCATTTACTCATTGTTGACAGAAAAGCTTAATGCTTTATGACAATATCTGAAAGAGAACATGCGAAAAGAATTCATTAAAGAATCACAGTCATCAGCAGAATACTCAATTTTATTTGTTTTGAAATCAAATGAAAGTCTAAGACTATGTGTCGATTATAAAGCATTGAATAACATCACGATTAAAAACAGCTATTCATTATCGCTCATAGCAGAACTGCAGAATAAACTGCAAAGTGCACAGTGATTTACGAAATTTGATATACTTGAAGCATTCAATTGAATATGAATCAAAGAAGAAGACGAGTGAAAGACAGTCTTTCACACTCGACTAGAACATTATGAGTATTTGATCATGTCTTTCGACTTAATCAATGCTTCAGTCACGTTTCAGATCTTTGTGAATAACGTACTACGACGTTATCTGAATCAATTCATCATAGTATATCTGAATAATATATTAGTATACTCAAAGACGAAGAAAGAACATGTGCAACATGTTAAAAAAGTTCTACAGACTTTGAAGAAAGTTGATCTGCGTATCAAGTCAGGAAAAAGTGAATTTCATGTACAGAGTGTACAGTTTTTGAGATTTATAATCATGTCTTAAAGTCTAAGAATGAACTTAAAGAAGATAGAAGCTGTTACAACTTGATTGACGTCAAAGTCAAAGATCGAAGTTCAATTCTTTCTAGAATTTGCGAACTTTTATAAATGCTTTATAGAGAAATACTTCAGAATCATCTCATCACTTACGAATCTTACGAGAAAGAATACATCGTTCGTGTGAACTGAGAAAGCGAAAGAAGCTTTCAAAAAGCTGAAGAAATTGTTCATCTCTCAGTCAGTACTGATCATGTTTGAATCAGAAAAACTCATTACGCTCAAGATGAACGCGTCAGACGAAGCTATTGAAGCATGTATCAGTCAATCAGACGACAAGAGACGTCTGCATCTCATTGCATTTCACAGTAGAAAGCTTACAGACGCTGAATTGAACTATAAGATACATGACAAGAAGCTGTTAGTTATTGTCAACTCTTTTAAACAATGAAGAGTGTATCTGAAAGAATCTAGACATCAGGTTCAAGTATATACAGATCATAAGAATCTGTTATACTTTACGATCACGAAAGTTCTAAATCGAAGACAGATTAAATGATCAAAAGAGTTGTCATCATACAACTTTCAAATTCAATATCAAAAGAAATCTGAAAACTCAAAGATTGATGTTGTCAGAATCGTGTCTAGATGAGTCAATCAGCGAAAGTCAGAATTGAATAGTGCTTGATCTTTAAAGATAGCTATAACTGAATATTAAGAATACAGAAGAAGATTGATACAAAAGCTTCTATTTATGTAATGTTCAGAGACTGCGCTAGACTCGAAAGAAATGTGTTTGTGACACGAGAAGAATGTGATGTAGATGAACAAGATGTTGGTGAAAGAAAAGAATGTTGAGAAAGAAAAAGAGTGTTGAGTCATATCTGAGTCATATCTGACTAGCTCGCTGATTAGCTCTAATCATTACGCAGAGAACTCGCTAGCGTTCACTGCGAATTGATTAGAGCTTCAGCCTTGTTCAGTCTTGATACGCTCGTAACAGATGTCTTGAGCAGAAGAGCAGATCATATGACAGATAAATCACAGGTAAATCAGACTATTCTGCAAGAGAACTCAGACAATTCAATTGTTTATAATAGACAAAACGCAGCTACTTTACAAATCAACAACAGAGATCTTGAGAAATGAGTAAAGCTAAAGCTAGCGAAGAACTCAGTCGCGCAAGATATTATAGAAAATATTGAGAACAACGTGAACTTTGAAATTATCAATGAAATACTAACATTTCAAGATCTAATCTATGTTTCAACAAGATGCAGACAAGAGATGATAGACAATCATCACAAATCAATGATACATGAACATCAGAATTCAGATAAGATCATTGAGAGAATATTTAGAATCTACTATTTTTCAAAGATGAGAAAACAGGTAGAAGATATTATTAGAAAGTGCGATGTGTGTATTCATACAAAACACAATCAACATAAACTCTATGAACTTTTGAAAAGTCTCAGCACATCAGATCATGCATGAAAAAGCATAGCTTTGAACTTTATAGTCAAGCTATCTAAGTTGAAGAAAAGAGTCATCAAAACAACGTATGAGTTTATATTGATTATAACAAACAGATTAATCAAGTATGAATACTTCTTGTCATACAAGAAAGTGACATTCGCAGAAAATTTGACTTACACGTTTCTAAGAATGATTGTAGCAAATCATGAACTATCAGACGAGATAATTTCAAATAGAGACAAGCTCTTCACATCAAAATTCTGAAAATTCTTGATGAATCAATTAGAAATTCATCATAAGCTGTCAACAGCTTATCATTTGCAAACAGATGAACAAATGAAAAGAATGAATTAAACACTGAAACAGTATCTCAGATGCTATATAAACTATAGGCAGAACGATTGAGTACAGCTACTGTCAGTAGCACAGTTGACTTTTAATAGCGTAACAACGAAAGTAATCAGTGTGTCATCATTCTTTGCAAACTACGAGTTCAAGTCAGAAACTCTCAAGAAATCGTGTGAATTTGCACAATTAGCACAGAAAGCTACGCTACAGATAGAATAATTGCAGCTGCTACAGAAAGAATTACAGAAGAACATACAGTTTCTTAGCAAGTGCATGACTCTGTATGCAAACAAGAAAAGAGATAGAAAACCTACTCTTAAGAAGAGAAACAAAGCGTATTTACTAAGACGAAATATCAAAACGAAAAGATCAAGTAACAAACTGAATCACACAAAGCTAGAATCTTATAAGATTCTAGAAATCAAAGAATCAATTAACTACAAGTTAGATCTGTCAACATCTATGAAAATACATTCAATATTTCATATCTGTCTTTTGAAGTCTGCAGACTCAAATACATTAATTCAAACAGAATCTTCAGAAATTGATTCAGAAAGTCAGAACATCGAATACGAAGTAGAAAATATACTGAATCAACAGAATATCAAAGATCAGTCTCATTGATTAATCAAGTGAAAAGATTATGAACGTATCAAGAACACTTGAAAATCAAAGAGAAATCTCAAGAACTGTCAGACGCTTTTGTGACAGTTTCAGTTGAGAAATTCAGTCAGTCAAAGTTTGATGAAAGTTCAATCTGCTCGAAGAACATATCAAAGAAAAGATTGTTCAGCGATGATTCGCTAGTCTTTCTCTCATTCTTCTCAAGCTCGACGATGTTTCAAAACTTTCGTTCAATCATTATCTGTTTCTTGTTCTTCAGAAACATAAATTGATTTTGCAGACGAGTAGTTCTTGCGAAGATCTCTTGCATCTGTTTGTGAGCGTTCAGCAGCTCATCAAGAACGCGATCGCATTCTGCCTTTATTCTTTTTCACTTCATCATCGAGACAGTAAGATTGCACTTGCGATTGAGATGCACACACTCGATGCAATGATTGAATTCATTGTTAACACGACATTTCTTTTGCAAGCGACTGCAGTGTTCACAGAAACGCATGACAGCACGCTCAGAACTCGTACGCTCAAGAAAATCTCTGCAACGCAAGATAAAGTTTTTAATTGTGCAATGAGAAGACATGAAGAAAAAGTGATTTTCAAGACGAAAATCTTAGAAGAGAATCTAGTGTTAGAACACTTTTGCATGTAATTACATAACAAGCAATGATTAGATAATCATTGAGTAATCAGAATCTTGAGATGATCACTCTGATCGCTTGAATCAGAAATAATCACAGTGAGCATGATGAGCATGATGCTCACCTTGCTCATCTTGCTCAAGAATGATCAGAGTGATCATTCAGAGCAGAGATGACTTGACATGATTCTTCTATGTTTATATAACGATGATCATTTCCTTAGATAGAAGCTTTGTGCTCAACTCATGTAAGTAGTCAATACATATTATTGTCTCAGCTATTTTCAGATCTCAAGTCTAGTAATAGTGATTACTGTTTGATCTCTGTATATATCTTGTGTTGTTAAAGAAACAATTGTTACATTCAGCTGTTTGACTCGTAACTTAACTATCAGCTGCTTCTGCTTCTGCTTCAGCTGTCTGATTCATAGCTTAACTATCAGCTGCTTCTTCTTCTTTTGTCTAGAACTTGCTGTCAATGTCATTGATGTCAATGACGTGAAGAGTTCAGAATCTAGACGTAGTAAATCATTGATCTCTTTATTTCACAGCTTTGTTTGTTGAGCTGAGATTACAACAGCTCACTTTCAAATAAAAGAAGATTTTGAAGTAAAGAGCTCAGAATCTAAACGTAGTAGAAAATTAATCTTCTTTTGTCATATCTTTGCTTGTTGATTCTCTCTTCTTTCATCAACAATCTCTTGATTCATGACTCTTGCAGTATCATAATTATTCTCAATTCAATTGATCTTTTTCTTCTTTCTTCTATTTAACTCAAGAAGTTTCTGATTAGTAACATTCTGAATAGTAGATTTCGTTATTGCTCATATTGCTGCTTTACTCATCTTTTGAAAAATCTGATCAGAAGTCGATTCTTCTATTGCTTGTTTAATAAGCTGCTGTACTTGAGAGATATTTGCAGATGTTAGAATGACTTTTAAATCTTTGTCAGAATCAATGTATGTGATTGTAGCTTTGAAAAACGTAGTTGAACATATGACAATGTTGTACTGCTGTGATTGCTTTAGTTTCTTAACAGAAGAAAAGTGCTGAAGTACTAAGATTGAGCAGAATAATAGAAGTTCTGTAGCTGTTTATGTTTTTCTAATATTCAGTGATGTAATTGTCTTATGTCAAATCAGTTAATAAAGCTTTAGAAATTTCGTTTTATTGATTAAGTAGCTGATCTTAAGTCAAGTAACTCGCTGAACATGAGTCTTGTACGCAGTAGCTAATGAAGCAAAGACTTCAACATCAAGTGATTGAAGCAGATGAGTAGTGTGAGTTGAAAGACACAGTAGAATGATTTTCTGACTGATGCAATAGTCAATCATCTGAGTAGTGATATGAGAAGCATGATCATCAATTAATAGCATTCAATATTCATCTTTCTGACAGATTTTAGTTTCTGAATCAAAGCATTTCTGTATTCAGACTAGATTCAATTCGTTGTTGATTCAGTCATTCTTGCTCAGAGCAATATAATCTTCTTTAAGTACTTCGTATCAGATCTTCTGCTGTAGTTTTTCTTTGAAGATAATTCACGACTTCAAGACTCTTTCATTCATAGATATACACTCAATCAATGAGACTCACTCTCGATTGTCACATTGAGTCATATAAGTCTTTTTATACTTGAAAATCATGACTTGAAGCTTAGTAATGACTCTCTGCATGAACTTCTTTTCATTCATGTTGTAGATATTTTCTATCTTTATTTCATGCTCTTTTTTTAAACTCTGAAAGAGATTGAATCAATCAGCTAAAATATCGTGATTCTGAGTCATAGCACGCTCTTTGTCAAGCGAAGAAATATATACTGTTTTGATTTGCGAATGACGTTTCAGAAACTTCTGAGATCAATTGACTTCAACTGACTTATCATCACTCTTTTTTATTAGTAGTTCTTTAGCTATTAAACGTACTTGCTTCACACAAGAAGATCAGTCTCAGGTCTGAAGACGTAGAATTCAGTCATGTATAGCTGCTTCTTCTTCAAGACTAAGTCTTTGAAATTGCTGATTGCATGCAGCAGCTGTCTTTCAACTATTGATTCAATTTCAAAGAGTACTACTTGATATTTCATATTGATGAGCGAGTTTTGCTTGAGAAGAATTTTCGTTGACTACTGAAGTCTCATTTCAACGAGCATGAGCAAGCATTATGCACTCTTTCTGTGAAAGTTCTATATCTTCAGAAGATATGAAGAATATAAAGAGAGTGAGAAAAATGACTGTCATCATTTTGCTAATATGTTGAAGAATTACACGTTGATAGCAATAAAATATGAAATGTGAATTTTTAACTTTATAGAGCTGTTTTACTGCTAGATTTAGCTCAGTGCTAGATGAATTCTTCTAGTAGAAGTATGCTCAATTCGATGCACGTTTTGATCTCATGCACATCTCACTTTACTACTTTCATCTTTCTTCAAAAATCAACTACAAATTTAATATGACTTCAATTAAAGCAGCTTTTGCAGATCTAGCTTTGCAAGACTCATTTAACTACACTGCGACTGCAAAGAAATTTAATATCAATCAAAGCACGCTGTCGTGATGACATAGAGATAAAACGATCTTCGTTAAGAAAAGCAAGCAAACGACGTCAATTCTTTCAAATCAACAAGAAAAAAAGCTTATTCACTATATAAACAAGCTTATCGAGCGTGATATATCTTCTCTCAATGCGATGATTCATGTTTTTGCGTACAATATATTTGAAAAACAGTCAGGCAAAAACTGATCTTATGAGTTCATTCGATGTCATTCAGATATACTGCAGTCAAAGTTTCTACAAGAAGCTGATCTAAAGCAAAAAAAGTCAATAATGCATATCAATATCAGCTTTATTTTGATTTAGTAAGTGTCTTCATTACGTTTAATTTTATACTAATATGAAAATAGATAAAGCAAAAAATTGAAGAATATGAGATTCTTTCTTCAAACACATATAATATGAATGAAAAGAGCTTTCTACTTGAACTGCTTTAAAAGACTCGAAGAGTCTTTAGTTTAAAGCATCTAGACAGTGACAAATTGCTGAGTGCTGATCAAGATGATAATAGAGAATGAATCATTTTGATTGCAATCATTTACATGAATATGACTGATATATCTTCTTCAATCATTTATCAGATGATATCAGGCAATATTCAGAATAGCTGACTTACTGAATATGATTTCAAAAAGCAATTCTGCTTCTTTGCTTTCTCTGTTACTGACTGAACTAATGATGAATTGATTTACTCTTGACTCACTATTGTATTTGATCAAAATACAAGGTCAAAAGTCAGAAATTCACACGATTATTATCTTCTATTTGTTGATGAACATGACAGTCATATCAACATGAAGTTTCTTGACTGATGTGAGCAGAACAAGATACTCATGACTTTATATTCTTCTCATTCTACTCATCATCTTCAATCTCTGAATGTCAGCTTATTCAATTCTTTGATCAATTACTACTTTCAAAATCTGAACAACTAAATCTTTAAAAATCAAGAACTTTCTTGAATATTAAAAAGAGACTTCTTTGATCTATTTTGATCTGCATATCAAGCTGCTTTCACGTCTGTCAACATAAAAAGTGAATGAAAAAAGACAGAATTGCTGTCTTTCAATTCGTCTTATATCATAAAGCAGATTAAATCGAACGTTAGATCTGATTCAAGTCATTCTTCTTCTTCAGCATTGTCTGAAGCTGATTGAAGAATGATTCAACAATTAATGAAGTCAGTTGTAAGAAAAGTAATTGATTTGAAAGCTCGTAGATTGAACAATACAATGAAAAGACTTACTACAGATGTTGCTCTTCTGAAAGCAGAAAATGAAGATCTTCAACAAACAGTACGTATAAAGAGAAGTTGCAGACGACGTGACAAGTCTTTATTTGATGATCTAGAGATTAATGATGAGACAAAGAAGATGTTTTTTAGTTCTAATAAGATTCAGATGACTTGTAATCATCAAATTCAAAGAATTGAAGAGAAACAGCAAACTGCTATTCAAAAGACGAATGAAAAGAAACAAAAAAAGCTTAGAAAGCTAGAGAAACAGCGTTTAATAGCTGAAAGAAAGATGAAACAGAAAAAAAAAAGACGAAGTGAGAGAAGAAAGCGAAGCGAAAAAAGAAGCTATGAGCGAAGAAATTGAAGTGACGACGTCTAGTTCAGAAGCAAAAGCTGAAGACTAAAGAGCTTCAGAAAGAGCAAAAGAAGAAGTCTAAAGAGATGAAAGTACAGCAATTCACTAATTTTGTTTCTATTGAGCAGATGAAAAGAGAATCAAGTCAAATCAGATCTACGCAAGCTAAAAGACAAAACAAAGCTTCTAAGCGATTTGATGATTGATTCTATAGCTTGAAAACTTCATATACATATCAACAATCAATCATATCAATTGCAATTTGATTTTATGAATGATGGTTGAATAATGATAAAAATAGTATGAGTGACTAATTGAGTTTAGAATGTGCACGAAATCGAAACATGCATGAGCTCAAACATACTTCTATTTAAAGTCAAATCTTGACAGTTAAAGAATTCAGACTTGAATTCACTGTAGATTTGAGCGAACGTTTTTCGTAACTTGAACGAGTGTTTCTCATTAGCTTAAGCAAAAGAAACTGTTGAATGAAAAGATCATCAAAGCTTGAATCAATGATCTGAACTTTCATAATCTTGTTGAGTTCAAGAGATTTATCTTTCTAATATCTGTCAGATTTGATGAAAATTTTGTTCAAGACTCAACTTTGATCTTTTGTACTTTGTTAATTTGAACGTTTTAGAATTGATCAAATCATTAATCATAGATATTGTCAGCAGATTGAGTTAGCTAGTGATTTCAATGATCGCGTTCATGCAAGTTATGTTTACATTCTCATCAACTTCTTCAACTTTAATCTTGATTACGCTGCTCTTGACGTTTATCTTCTGATGTGTTACAGCTGATCTTTTTTCTCGCTTTGAATCTGTCAAACGAGAATTGAATAAAGTAAGAATCGAAGTAAAAATTAGATTTTTCGTAACTTTAAACTGATTGATTATCTCAAGCAGATCATAGAAAGATAAATAGAGAAATTCAGAGCGAAATTTGTTCAATCGCAGAATATTGAATGAAAACTTCACTTGATGCTTGCTGTCTGATTTGTCTCTTTTCTTCAATAATAATTTAAGTGAGTGATTTAAGAATTATAGAATTGAGACTAAATTTTTAAAGAAATGAAGTATAATCATTCAGATCTGAGAACAAAGCTTCTGTTGACAGAATAGTAAGATGTGTATATATATATATATACAAAAGAGAAGAGAAGAGCGAACGAAGTTGAAGTGAGTGAAGAGTGTATGTGTGAAAAGAAAGAAAGAGAGAAAGAGATGAAGAATGAATACAGACTTTTTATCAATGAGATGAACATTCACGAACGAATGCTTGAAAATCTTTAAGTGATGAAGATTTTATTCACGCATGCAATTTTCTATTCATTGATAACGAATTTAATTCTGTCATTTTGATGATAGAATAGACTAAAATTGAGATGTATAAATTGAGTATTTCATGAATAATATCATTCTTCAACTCATCTCAAGAAATATTATCAAGTTCTACAAAATATCAAGTTCTAGATTCAAGTCTCTGAAAATTAATGATTTTCTTTCTGTTTTCTCAAGCGTTAATGAATAAATTGTTTTCTTGCTGTTTTCTTGCTGTTTTCTTTCTGATTCTTTCTTATTTTTTTCTGTAGTGATCAAGAAATGAACATGAATTAGATGAGAAATGAATATCATGAGACTGCTTATGACATTCTCATGAGCAATTAGTAGAGAGCAGAGATCGAAATCTGAATCAATGATAAAAGAGTTGAAAGTGTTTCTCAAGTGTACATACAGATGTCGTTTCAACTTGTAGATAAAGATCATGAAGACACACATTTTACAGTATCTTTTTACAAGTACAATCATTGCATGTATTCATTGTTTACTTTCTCTATTGCTTTTACAGCTTTCTATATGACATCTGTACTCTATTTCTCAGCAATGTGACTTAACAAAACATAATCTTTAATCATTACAAGATCAATTATCATCTTTGATCAACAGCTAGATCAACTTTGATAGCAGCTTGATCAGATGAGATATGAATGCTTCATAACTTGTGTTATCATCGACTCATCAAATTCAAATAAATGCTCATATGCTTAGTCATTAATGAGATTCTTCTACAAGCATTGTAAATCATGAAGATGATCAATCTTGTGATGATTAAAGAGATACAACTTATCTTCAGATCTACAGCTAAATCTATAATGATAAAAGCTTAATCATTATGAGTACAAGAACTAATGTTTTAAGTATTAAGCTCAACTTATTAAGTCAGTCAGAAAAAAACTGTAACTTCTTTTCAATGTATTTACTATCTACTATCTATTTCTGACAGAGCAAGAACATGCAAAGTTGTAAACTCTGAAAGTCATTAAAGATCTTATGATTGATATGTTTTTCACAGCATGAGTTGAGCAGATCAGATCTTGATGATTTAATCTATAAAAGTATTAAATCTGAGTCAGATCTGAGCAAAATGTTGATGATTTAATCTGTGAAAGTATTAAATCTGAGTCAAATCTGAGTAAGATTTAAGCAAGATGTTAATGATTTGATCTATGAAAGTATTAAATCTGAGTCAGATCTGAGTCAAATCTGAGCAAGATGTTGATGATTCAATCTGTGAAAGTATCAAATCTAAGTCAAATCTGACTCAGATTTGAACAAGATGTTAATGATTTAATTTATGAAAGTATTAAATCTGAGTCAGATTTGAGTCAGATTTAAGCAAGATGTTGATGATTTAATCTATGAAAGTATTAAATCTGAGTCAGATTTAAGTCAGATCTGAGCAAGATGTTAATGATTTGATTTATGAAAGTATTAAATCTGAGCAAGATTTGATTTTTTAAGAACGTGACTTAGCTGATCAATTTTTGCGCTTTTTGCACATCTTACACTTCTCTTGACGTTTTTGCTTCTCTCACTCATTGATGATTTGCTTGTCGCTTGTCATGAAGTTCAAATCATAAACTGTGTTATATTGATTTCAATTGATGAAATTATTAACATAAAATTTGATGCACATCTGATTTGCAAATACAAGATGTACACTGCGAATTATATGCAAGAGATTGTAGAAGCAACAAAAGTTTAAAAGTCTTGAATTTTAAGATGTATTTGATGAAAAGTTCTTCACTTCATGCATGTCATGCATTGAATATGTAACTTCTCTGTTTATTCAGCGCTTTAGTTCAAATAGCGTCTCTGTGTATCTTTATGATCATTTCTTGAAATTGAGTCGTTGATGATCAAGCATGATGATAATAATCTGTACTTGTTCTACACATCTTTTATTGCTCTTTGTTGACTCATTGTTTTAATAATCTTTCTTCAATTCAGATTTCTGTATTCATACATTGTCTCTTCATTATAAGATTTCTTCACATCAGCTGAGAGTATCATTCTTCTTGATGATAATATTTACAGATTTCTCAATCTTTTTCTCTTCATTGTATCTTTCAACAATCAAGAAGAACATGAAGAATTGCAGTTTTGTTGATTAAGACTCGCTGTTGAAGAAATCACAGTTGATTGATGTCAATGAAATCTGCATACAATTAACAACAGTCTTGCTGAAATGTAAATAATTTGCAGCTTTGCTTCTTGTCTCTAGTGCGACAGCTTTTTCTTTCACACTTGAGATGTTCGAAGTCTCGTTGACAGCTTTCTTCATGCTAAGAAACTGCAAAGCTTCGTTGTAAATGACTTTGTTCATGATATTCAATGTTTCTTTCTCTCTTAATATTCGCTGCATCTTCTTCAGTTTCTGACGCAGTCAATGCAATTCATTCTCGATCAGATTGTTCTTGATTCTAGAAATTCTTTGATACTTTTGCTCTTGAATTATTAAGCATTTGTCAAGATGTTATGTAAGTGAATTGTAATTCTTCACTTCAAATTCACATGCAATGCATTTGTAAGACATTGAGTTCAAGTTCTTTGAGTTTCTGTGATCTTAAGTACGATAAAAGCAAAGATCTAATAATCATTGAGCAAAAACTAATGCATTGATTTCAAACATGCTTAGTCATATGTGCTTAAAAGTGCTGTGATGAAAATCTCTGTTATTGAATTACATATCTAGAAAGATCAAAATCATCTTCATGCTGCTGCTTAAATCACATCTTAAATCGATGTCTCATTCTTTCAATTATCATTATTTGCGCTATTTGCATTTTCTGACATTATTGTCTCATTCTTGACTGTTCAAAAGATATTCACTGAAAAGTCAGTTTTCTTCTTGCACTTCTCTGTTACAATTCTTTCAAAATCAATTTTCAAAAAGATAACATAATAGTAAACTTTGTTAAAGTTGCTTTGTTGATGTGCACGCTTTGAAACTTGCTTCGCTAATTTAAGTTTTTGAGTAAACTTGCAGAGAATGATAAGTTCAACACGCTGAAGATTCACACTTTCACTCATAATATCTGCAAGATCAATGAGAATGTTTGATTGATCATTCTGCTTAAAATCTTCTGCGAAATCTTTCTCTAGCATGAAAGTGAATCGAGCTAATACTCTTTACTTGATCTCATCATGAAACATTCTTGATATGCAATTAATTGTAGAATGTTCTTGAATAAACTATATCATGAAAGTTAATGTCTGATACAAAGAAAATGAGATGATTACTGAAAAAGAAGCACAACATCTGATATTTAAAGCAGAAAAACTCAGAGTGATGATACACTTACTCATTTCATGATCAAAGTCATCTCAAGAAAGAACAACATAATTAGAGTCAATTTGTCAATAAGTTCAAAACTCAGCAGAATTTGCACAATTGCTTGAAGCTTAAAACAATTTTGAACAAGTTCTTGATAAACGTTGATTAAAGAGAATGTTGACAGCATTTAATCAATGATTTGATTCATGCAAGCTGTTTGAACATCATTGTTCATGAAATGCATATCTAGTTTCTTGTTGTCTATAAAAAGTCATGACAAATCATTACACATTCAAAGCATTCTAGCTTTATTAATAATCTTGATAGTCTTTATTTTCATAGATTTCTCATTCTTCTTCTGAAGTCTAGAATTCTCATCTCATTGCATCTGTAAGTGTTTAAGATCTGTCAAAGCTTGACTCTTTTACTGTTGAATCTGTGCTTGATATTGTTCAGTGTACTCTGTGAGAAATTGACATGTAGCTGTTCTTGATATCAGAGCATTTAGTTTCAACAAATGATCATTGAATCAACAACTTTCTTCATGATGATGAATTAATGCATTAAGCAAAGCTGTCGCAAAGCAATCAACAGCGCTGCGCGCTTCTTGAATTGTTTGATTCAACTCACTATCTTTCTCTTTGACAATGAGCTTGATGAATTCTTTTAAACGCATGAAATGAAGATCAAAGAGACGATGATTTGAATTATTTCATGCAGATAACGAAGCAATATCAAGAGCATTAATGATATCTGAAGAGTCAACACTAATCAGCGTGCTTGACATTGACACAAGTCAGAAGCGTTGTGAAGATCTTTCATCTTTCATCTGTCTTAAGTCTTTTCAAGAGCTCACTTGCATGTTTTTGACATTGTGACTTTCGTCAACATAAGCGAAGTCAATGTGCATAGTACTCATTACAATCTCTTTCTTCATTGTCGTTTTTCTCTTCATTGATTTTTCAACGTGAATGCTTGTAAATTTCTTAGAAATTCATGTGTGATAAATCTCTCAGATTGACACAATTCAAATGAAAGTACTTTCTTTTGAAGATTGTTCATAATGAGTTTCTAGCAGCGAATTTCAACTCATTGATTATTTGAGATTAGAATTCATCAGAGTTTGAAGCTGATTCTTTACATTTCATAAGTTTACATTGTTGAATGATAAGAATTTGTGTAGTGACAGAACTTTGATGTCAAGAGCTTTTAAATCAACATACTTATTGATCATTGCAAATCACTCATCAATGTTGAAGATCAACTTTATAAAGACGCTGAGTTCATTAATAGATTGATTATGATGTAGTTTGCATTCAGACTTGCATGAACATTGAGCGAATCACTTTCGATCGATTTTAGATAACAAACAAACAGAGTCACTGAGTATGTCTTGAAGACAATGACGTGAGATATTCAATTCTTTCTTTCATTCTTTTCAAATCTCTCTTCACTTCAGTCAAAGTTGCATGCAAAACATGATGATAGCGAGCGCTTCAATGATTTACGATTGAACAACATTAGCTATTTAAGCGACATTAAGAATGAGTGACTGTATCTTGCTTAATCTCATTTCATCTTCGATTAATTCTTCATACAAATCATCAGCATCATTGTTTATGCAAGCAACGATCAAGACTAAATGCAATTGTCAATGAAATATTAACAAGAGAAGATTAAGCAACATTCATTTAATGAAATCTTTGATGAATTTAGAAGATATGAATATCAGATGAGTTGATTGAGCTCATGATTTTTCTTTGAAATGCTCACAAAGCTGATTATTCTGAGTAGCTAGTACTCTGAGAAAAAGATGAGTTATATCATTCATGTAAAAGAGCAAAAGACTAATCATTGATCTTAATTCTCTTCATCATTATCTTCATCATTATCACTTCTCTTCAACTGATCACTTGAATCATCAATGAAAGAAGATGATGCTATCACAATCATCACATCTGTCTCTGTAATTGAATCTCTTGAATCATTTGCATTCATGTACTTCAAGATGTTTATGCTTGAAACAGACTCATCATGAAAAAAGATATTATCTGTAAAGCTTTTAAACTGAGTTCACTTTTGCATAACTCTGCTATTGAAAGAATTTGATTCTGAATCTTTTGCACTATTGATTCGCGTATGCTTCGATTCATCTGAACAAAGAACTCAGTGAAAAGTGATAGAAAAAGCGAACACAATGTCATATGCTAATCTTTGATATTTGCAGAGTGTATTAATAGTTTTGCATGATGATAACTGAATAAGAAAATCATTGATATCATGATGCTTGAAAGTTGATTAACAGAAGAGAGAGTTATCATCGTCATTGTCTCAAGATTAGAAAAAAGCAGAAGAGACTTTGAGTTGATATATTAAGCTCATTCTAACTTCAAACATTAATCTTGAGAAAATTTTGTGAATGATTTCGCTGTGCAATGATTGCATTGCGCAGATTTTAATTCGAAGCAATGTTGATAATACTTTGAGAAACTTCATAGAAAATGCGATGTTTATCATCATCGAGAAAGATATTACTTGTCTTAATTGACTGAAGAAATGAGATGAAGATGATGTCTTGAAGCTTGAAAGATGAGTCAGATGTCACACTGAACAGTTGCTCAACGAGTACTATGTATGACATGAATCATATGTTAAGTCAAGATGAAAAGATTGAAAACTCAAAGTGTTTAAGACTTAATGAAGAATAATATGATAACACTGTTGATTTTACAGATAACTCAGAGTCAAAGAGACTTGAGTGAGATTGAGATAATAATGCTGATGATTGTACAGAAGATTCAGAGTAGAAGAGACTTGATGAAGATTAATGTGAAGACGCTGATGATCATGACAAAGATAAAAAGACGAAGGCGAGCATGATGAGTGTTGAAGAAAGCTTTTCAAAGATTAGCTGAATGATTTCAAATTTTCGTTGCTTTGCAGAACTTTTCTCTTACTCGTACTCTTTTATCAGCATCGCTCATGTATGTGACAGCTTTCTGACATAAACGTTGCTCAAAGATAGAAAATTTTATAATCTCGATCTCATTTGCAAATTCTGATTGAAGTTATTCAATCATCTTCTCTCATTTGAATCTCAAAAGTTTGCAAGAATTCAATTCATTCTTGAATGCTTTCAAAAAAAGATTGTGTTTCTTCAGCAATGCAATCATTTTGTTAAAAAAACATTTGATGATGTTTTCTTATAATGAGTACGCTAACTTTACATACTTTTGACTTCAAGATTTAAGATTGACGTTATAATCAAAGTTGAACTGTGAAGTTTGAAAAATCATATTATTTAAGCTACGTGATGAGTAGAAGAACAATCTAGAATGAGACAAGTAATTAGAAACTGATGAGTGATATGAAATGAGATAAAATGACGAATGTGAAGTGAGAGTTAACTTTAATTTTGTTTGCACAAAATGCATTTGTATATAAAGAAAATTCATTGACTAAAAGTTGATAATGTGCAGTCACATGATTTAAAACAGAATATTTAATACTTTCACAAATTACATCATTAATATTTGACTCAGATCTTGCTCAGATTTGATACTTTAACAGATTAAATTATTAACATTTAACTTAAATATCTTGCTCAGATCTTGCTCAGATTTGATACTTTCACAGATCAAATCATCAACATCTTGCTTAAATCTGAGTCAGATTTTGCTCAAATCTTGCTCAGATTTGATACTTTCACAAATCACATCGTCAACATCTGATTCAGATCTCACTCAAATTTGATACTTCAACAGATCAAATCATCAACATCTGACTCAGATATCTTGCTCAGATTTTGCTCAGATTTAATATTCTCACAAATCAAATCATCAACATTTAACTCAGATATTTTGCTCAGATCTTGCTCAGATTTAATAATTTTACAGATCAAATCATTAACATCTTGCTCAGATCTGACTCAGATTTAATACTTTCATAGATTAAATCATCAACATCTTGCTTGAATCTGAGTCAGATCTCACTCAGATTTGATACTTTCACAGATTAAATCATCAAGATTTAGCTCAAATCTGAGCTAAATATCTGAGCAAGATCTGAGTAAGAAGATTCTCAAGTCAACAAGTATTGACAAAGCATATAGATTTAAACAAGATCTGAGCAAGATATCTGAGCGAGATCTGAGCAAAATCTGAGCAAGAAGATTCTCAAGTCAACAAGTATTGACAAAGCAAATAAATATGAGCAAGATCTGAGCAAGAAGAGCTGAGTGAAATATGAGCAAGATTTGAACAAGAAGATTGCAACAAATGTTGATAAAGCAAGAAGATCTAGACAATAACTTAATCAAGAACTTAATGATAAACAAAATTTAAACAAAAGAGTGTAAATGAGATTCAAGTAATTGAACAGAAGTAAGATTAAAGTAAGAAGAATTAGTCAAGATTTATGTAAGAACAGAAGCTTTCAACATATAATAAACAAATCAATGAGTCACGACTGCTTCAAGTTACAAACATGTGTATTCTGCTTCATGTCATCAATAATCATCATGTTGCTCATACTCACTGTGTTGCATCATTTGTAATCATGATGTCACTTGTACATGTATTTTGCTCTCTGTATTCTGCTGCTTGTCAGTCATACTTACGCTGCAGTCAAATTAATGTATTCTATTTCATGTTATTTGTAATCATTGTGTTGTCTGTAGTCACTGTGTTGTTTGTAATTATAAGATTGCATCATCTTAATCATGATGTTACTCATATGTATATTCTGCTTTTTATGTTTTGCTTCTTATGCTTCTTGTATTTTGCTTCTTGTATTCTGCTGCTTATTAATCATATCAATGTATTCTGTTCTATGTTATCTGTAATCATTAAGTTGTCTGTAATCATCATGTTGTCTGTAGTCATAAGATTGCATCATCTTAGTCATGATGTCACTCATATGTATATTTTACTTCTTGTATTCTGCTTCTTGTGTTTTGCTTCTTATGTTCTACTTCTTATATTCTGCTTCTTGTATTTTACTTCTTGTATTTTGCTTCTTATGTTTTGCTTCTTGCATTCTGCTTCTTATGTTCTACTTCTTGTATTCTGCTTCTTGTATTTTACTTCTTGTGTTCTGCTTCTTGTATTCTGCTTCATATTCACGCTGTAGTCATACTGATATGTGTATTCTGCTCTGAGTCACTCATAGTCACTGTGTTATCTGTACTCACAGTGTTGTGTCGCTCGTAGTCATGATGTCTTATCACTCATTTCATGCTTTCGCTCATATTCAATGTGTCACTCAATACTATCATAGAACAATGCATTTACACAGTGTAAATTGATCTAAAGATTGTATTACAATGTACATTATTAACTACGAACATCAGATTATTTAACATCTATGAGATAAGTTTTGAATTTTAAGATTAGTTCACAACTTCGCTCATCTGACGTTCACATTTGAGATTTGAGTTATTTCAGTTTGCACAATATGATCTGTCATAACTTATGCGTCGATCAGAAAATCTTCTCTTGAACGAAGAAAATAGTCATTGAGAACATCAGTGACAGATTGTGCTAAAATCAAAAAATCTAAAAATTCAAGTCTTAATCAATATTCTCAATGATAGTGACTCTGAAGCACTTGAATCAAGTGACTTAAAGAACGAATCAGTGATTTTTGAGCAGTCTGAATCATCAGAGAAAATGTTTATGAATGAGCTAGAAGAACAACTCTTCGCAGTCTATTTCAATGATGAATGAGTACAAATCATGATAACTGCATTAAGAAATGATCAACGAAAGTTTAAAGAATTTTCATTAGTGAAATTTATGCTGCAAAGTGATTGAGTTTACTATAAAGATAAACTATTGATATTTGAAGATGAGAAACTGCAACTACGTCTGCTTCAGTTAAGTCATGACACGTTTATTGCAAATCATTCAGAAAGAGTCAAGATCTACGAAATACTCAGTTGTCATTATTACTGATTTGAAATGATCAAGACAGTAACTCACTTTGTATGCAATTGTTATCTATGCTCTCGAGTGAAGATCTTTAGAGAAAAATATCAGAGAGCTTTAAAGTCTCTTGATGTATTTAATCATTGCTGAAAAGACATAGTCATAAATTTCATCATGACAGTATCTGAAAGTAAGAATCTGAATGAAAATTCAACAATCAATATTCTGATAGTCGTGAACAAACTATCTAAACAAGTGCATTATGAGTTTATGAGTGAAATTACAGCTTTAGATACAGCTTGAGTCTTTTATCATGCAATATGAAAACATCATGAATTATCTGATTCAATCATCTTGAATCATGAAACTCAGTTTATCAGTCACTTTTGAGATGAACTTTGTACTTGATTGAAGATTCAAGCTCGATTGTCAACTACGTTTCACTCAGAAATGAATGATTAAATCAAGAACATCAACGACATTTTGAAACAATATCTTTGAGTCTTCGTGTTCTTTATGCAGAACGACTGAGTTGCATGACTGTCATCAGCTGAATTTGTCATCAACAATCACTTCTTTAAAAGCACTCAGTGCACGTTGTTTCTAACTAACTTCGAACAGCATTCTTGAATGAGATTGAAATCAAAGAAAACTCAGAAGAATGTTATTGAACATTCAAAATGAATACATGTTGATCTGTTTATTCAGAAAATGAATTGAATCAATGAAATTCTGCAAGAACAAATGATCTTAGCTTAAGCATATCAGAAACAATTCGCTAATGTTCATTAACAACACATTTTCAAGTATGCAATTAATGATATGATTTGATTAAATACTTGCAATTTGATGATTCATTAACTCAGCAAAAAGTTATCTAATAAATTTCAGATTAAAATGATGATGAAGATGAAGTAAGATTAATGATGCTTAAGCTGCTGAAGCTTTTCATTAATGTCAAAGAATGCTTAAACTCATTGATGAAAGATGAATGATTGAATTTCATCAAGATTTTGTCAGAAGAAAATGATGACTTAAGTGAAATAATTGACATTACGCTTCAGATAGTTAATTAACGAGAAATCTTTCATCAAAGAACATTCTTTCTTTTGATAAAAGAGATTGTAATAGTCAACAAAGTTACTTATGTTTTGCTTTAAAGTTTTGCAAAGATATAAATGAGCATTTTCTGTCTCAAAAGAGTTGTTGCAGTAATGACATAATTTATGTTGTCAATCTGCAAAGATGAAAATGATACAAAGATCATTGATTCAATATTGATTCATTAGATTGTGAGTTTTCTTATCTATGATGAATCATGACTCAACATAAATGATCTTGACTTGATGAAAGAAATAATGATCATCATTCATGTTCATGCGTTGTATCAGACTCTGCTTTCATGCATTCAATCAATCTTTGTTCTTCTTATACTCAGATATGTTGAGAAGCTTCTTGAATCTAAAAGCAATGAAGACAGCAACAGAATTTGCAGAAAGATAAATGACAAGAAAAGATTGATTGTTTAAAATTTATGCAATAATTTGAGCTATTGTTGCAAAAGACTGAGAATTCAATTTTATATAAATTGAAGAATTGAAAATGATGAATAAGAATGAGATGATAACATCATGTTGTTGAACTTGATTTTGAAACTTTTGCATTACATGAAAGATTTCAACTGAAATTTTAATCATACTTTAAGCAAACTGTTTGACAGTACGCTCATCATTGATTGAAAGATTGTAAGATGATTTTATTTAAGCGAAAGAATAACTAGACGAGATTTCAATGTATGAAAACGTTGCAAAAAGTGTAGATCTTTCATAATGTTAAAGATTAAGCTAAATTAAAAATACTATCAATATAAAAGACTGATATTATTATTATTACTTTGATAGAATTTAAATACAAAACAATACATCAAATAATGTATAAAATGAAAGACAAAGAATGAAAGAAAAGAATGAGAACTCAACTTTTATATACATGAATCAAGCAAAATCAAGACTAAACAATAGTTTTATTAATTTAAAATTGCAAAAGTTCATGCACATGACTGAAATAATTGAAACAGAATTGCTGAAACTAGATTAAGATGACAATGATTAGATTGATGACTTGATTCATTGAACTAGTTTAATGAATCAAGATTATTTAAGATATCAATGATTTATGTTTTAAATTAAGTTAATAATCTGACATTATGACAAATTATGAGCAAACACTTGATGAATATCATCTCATCAACTCTGTCATTGAAGAATCACATATACTGTCATGTGTAATATCTTAATGTCAATGTCAAGAACTTTAAGTTCAATCTTCATCATCTTGACTCAGTTTAAATCTTGTTTAGATTTGACTCAGACATTTTTTTTAAATTTGACTCAGATGTGACTTAAATGTATTTTAGTCTCATCTGTGCATCATCATATTAAACTGCATTTCGTCTTTCTTTTACTCAAATCTAACTCAGATCTTGTTTAGATTTGACTCAAATATCTTGTTTAAATTTGATTTAAATGTGATTTAAATGTATTTCAATTTCTGTGCATCATCATGTTAAAATGCATCTCATCTCATCTTACTCTTCAGACATCTTGCTCAGATCTGACTCAGATGTGACTCAGATTTATTCTAGTTTCATTTATGTTTTATCATATTAAAATGCATTCACATCAATTCTTGTCTCATTTTAATCTTTATTTTCAATTCTTTCTCATTTCATCTTGTTTCTTTTTATTGTTTTGCAGAAGCTCAGTCTTGAAGAGAGAAGTTACTATCATGTTGTCAGATCATTAATTCAATTTAAAACATAAATCATTAATATTTTAAATAATTTTAATTCGTTGAACTAGTTCAATGAATCAAGTCATCAATTTAATCATCATCATCTTAATCTAGTTTCAGCAATTTTGTTTTGATCATCTCAGTTATATGCATGAACTTTTGCAATCTTAAGTCAATAAAACTACTGTTTAGTCATGATTTTGCTCAATTCATGTATATAAAAGTTGAGTTTTCATTCTTTTCTTTCACTTTTTATCTTTCATTTTATACATTATCTGATGTATTGTCTTGTATTTAGATTCTATCAAAGTAATAATAATAATATCAGTCTTTTATATTGATAGTATCTTTAGTTTAACTCAGTCTCTGATAACTATTAATATTCATCAATGATTTACAAATAAACTCTTGAAAAGTAAATGTGATTCAAAGTTGAGAAGTGTTTCAATCATTAATTCATGTACAGATTTTCATTGACTTTTGCAATTTCTATTAATGATTCATAAAAAACTTCTTGAAGATTACTCAATTTATGATAAAGCTGATTCAAAAAAATCATTCATTTAAATGAACAGAGATTTGTCAAATGATCTTTGAGAAACTGAAGTAATAAATAATGACAGTCTTCATACTGAAGCATTTTGATTCAATCAAAGAAGTTATTCTGAAAACAAACTTCTTGAACTATATCAATGATGAAGTATTATTTCAATATGATAATAATGTCAGAACTCAGATCTATGAAAGTTAAAGCTTTTCAGAAAATAAAGAACAGACATGAGAATTATTCTTCAATGTTATCATTGATTTCTCAAATAAGAATCTGAGTCTATAAAAATCTTTATCATTGATTCTCAGAGTTTCTGAATCTATCAAGAATTCAAGTCACATACAATCTTTGACATTTCATTGATGATAAAAGTTTAAGTCACATACAATCTTCAAGAAACTTCACATGAGTTGCATGTAATTTCACTTGTCTTATCAACGATGCTTGAACTTAGCTCTCTGAGTATATAAAGAAGAGTTCACTTTTATATTTCATAGTCTAGTGTTAATTTTTTATATGAATAAATATTACTAAGCTATTATCAAATTTGATCATATTATCTACGCGCATATTCTTTAGTGTGATTGCACATTTCTTGAGCTACTCATAATTTTAACACTCTACTTTATTGCAGAAACAATAGTTCATACAATTAAAAAAAAAATCATTGACTTGAACAGTAATTCTTTGAATATGACACTTAATCTTCATAACGAATCTTAATTTCTTCTCATTCTTGAAACTTCTGCATTTCTGACTCAAACGATCATCATCACTAATGTCGTAGACATATTCTTCAAGCATCATGATCAAGATACAATTCTTCTTGATGTTATTATTTCATTTTTTGAAAGCAATATTTGTATGTCTTTTGAGAGCATTGTCTCATCTACTTTCATCATTTTCACAAAGTTCATACTCATTCTGCTTAATCAAATTTCTTGCAACAATAAAGAGAAGTTTCAATTGAACTTGATAAAGAATCTTGCACAGCATTAAACAATCATCATCAACATCATGATTTCATCAACTTAATCATTTATTAATTTTGCAAGCGTTAATTTGAAGAATTTATTAAAGACTTATTGTCATGCAGTGTTGAATGAAGACATCAGAAATGCTCATGTTGATGTAGAAAGAAAAGAAAGATAATACATGTTACTTCAGACAAGAATGAAAGTTGTTGAGCATGAATTTTCATTCATCACTTTCAACAAAATTTAAAGCATTATCAACGATGTGAAGATCTTGCAAAGACAACAGAATTATTTAAAGATGTGTACTCAATGTGAAATGTTATTCATTAAAAACATCATTCTGTTAAAAGATTTGAATCAAGCGTCTTGCACATTGAACTTTGATTACTTTTTAACATGACAAAGTCGTGCATCTGATTATCTTGAATTGAAGTTTTGCAAAAGAATTATTGCTAAAGTTATAAAGAGTTTTTTTATCAATGATGATTCTTCTAAAAAGAGAATGATCATCTTTAAAATCATTCTTTTGAATAAGTTCTTAAAAGAGAAGAAGTTCAAGTTCATTGTTAACAAGAATTTGAAGTTGTTTCTCAAAAAACTAAAGTTAAACTTCATCAAAATGAACTACATCAAAGATGATGACAAGCTTAATTATGTAATAAAATATGTAAAGATTACAACAATGCACTATCTTCAACAAATTAAAAAGATTGTTGAGAAGAAAGATTGTAGAATCACATGAGCAAAGTTTCTCAAGACTTCTCAGCAATGCTTACTTGACGTGAAATCACTTCAGAATTAAACAAATAATCTATGAAATATTATTATAAAAAGAAGTGATCAAACATGCATGTTATTCTTTCTGAAACTCAACAAGACACATTTTCAAAATCATGTTGAAATCATGAAGTTTAAGAAAGTGCTATTGTTCAGATTTCTGAATAAGTTACTTTTCTTGAACAAGATCAAGCTAATCATATTAACTTTCGCTTAATGAAGTAAAATGTTCTGTCAAGAATTGATGAAATACATTGACATGCAATACACTTTAAACTATGCTCAGCAGAGTTAATAGTTGAAAATGAATTTATTTCTTAAGAATCAATCACACAAGAAGAACTTGCAAAGTTCTTCACAGAAAATCAATAGTTGAGAAAAAGAAGAATACTTTGATGATTAACAAAAGCAATGAGAATTAAAACTGAGAAAAACAGTCTTTTGAAAGAAAAAATATTGCAGAATCAATGAGAAAGTGTGCATCAGATGCAAATCTAGAAATTACGTAAAATTGAATTATTCAAACTCATGATTCATCTTTTCAGAAACTTTTTTCTCAGAAACTTCTTCTGCTTTTAACAACATTCTCATTGTTGACATCTTGAAAAAAGACTTAACTTGATAAATTTCTCTCATTTATCAATCGCTCAAGAGAAGAGAGCAACTAAAGAGTACAAAACTTAATGAGTCAATTTGATCAATTAACTGTTTGTCAAACTGAATGCATTGACAATGTCAAAAAACTTGAACTCAGTTACAACATCATTCATTCTCATAGTCAAGATCAAGTTAAAATGTTTTGATCTTTTTGAAATTTAAATCATGATGAAGATTGAATGTATATTAAACGTGAATCATCACAGTCTTGTGAAATGTTTAAATAAGATTGAGAATATTCATTCTTAAAAGTTCATGAGAATTTTCTTTAATGATAAATTAATGCAATTACATGAAACAATACTGCTTGATCTGAACATTCAGAACTTTGATGAAAGTAATTTATGCATCTTGAAAATCTTTATTATTGTCAAATATGCTTCAGAGAATCTCATGTTAAATCTTTCATTCTTTGAAAAGCACAATTTTATTCATGAGTTTATTCATCAACACTTATGCTGAAGAATCTTGTGTGCTTAAAATGAAAGAAAGAGATTATCTCATTAAAGAATAGTTTCAGAATCATCTTATGTGATGTTTAATGAAGCAAAACTTGTGTTAAGTCTTTTTGCATGCAATATTCATTAATTTAATTTTGTAAGAAAAGTCATTCTTAAGTTCTTTCATTAATGTAATCATCAGAAGAAATGAAAAGTCTTAAGCACTAAATTAACTTAAAATCTCAAGCAACAGAGCATCATAATACACATTTGATCACTTTTAAATACTTTGTACGACTCTTTGAATTTCTCAGTAATAAAAGAAAACTTTCAATTTACACAGATTGAAAGTACAATAGTTGATCAATTCTCAAATGTTTCAAAAGAATTTGCAAATTTTGCAAATTTTTTCACTCAAAAAGTCAAAGTTCTTTTGACTTATGAATTTCATGATCATGCTATTTGCATCAAGAAGAGTCGTATTGCTCTTTGAGATTCTTTATACAATCTTTTTGCAGTTGAACTCATTGCACAAAAGATGTATATTGAGAAACAACTTCAGACAAACATGATATGATACTTTATTTCTTCAGCTGAAACATTCATGCTCTTTACATCTAAAAAAGATAAAACATTGTGATCATGCATTGATTATCAAGAGTTCAACATAATTATTCTTAAAAATAGATGTTTTCTTTCATTAATCAATGAAGCTTTTAATCATTTTGCAGACATCAAATGATTTATCAAGCTTGACATCAAGAATGCATTCAACAAACTTTGCATATAAAAAGAAAATGAATAAAAGATAATATTTCATATGAGATTCAACTTATACAAGTATCTCATGATGTTCTTTGATTTCATCAATACATTGACTTTCTTTTAAATCTATATGAATCAGACTCTGTTTGAATTTCTTAATATCATCTGTCTCATTTATTTGAATGACATTCTGATATTCAGCGAAATTTGCAAGAAACATGTTCATCATATACAACAAATTCTTGACAAACTGCAGATTTTAAAGCTCTACATCAAGCTCTTCAAATGCAAATTCTTTAAGAAAGAGCTATTTTTTCTAAAATATAAAGTAGAAAAAAAAGAAATTTCAATGAAGAAGAATCAAGTGCAAATTATTCAAGATTAATCACAATCAAGAATGATGAAAGAAATTCAAATGTTTCTTAATTTTATTAACTTTTATTGTTGATTTATAAAAAACTATTCAAGAATAACATCATTCTTAATTAATTATTTCAAAATGAGTCTCTTTTTTTAATGTAAAGAAGAGATGAATTTTTAAAGAATAAATGAAGTGAATTGAATTCATTAACAATGCTTAAAACACTTTTCAGAAGCTGAAAGTCATTTTTGCTCAAAACATTGTTTTTCAGCACTTCAATTTTGCGAAAATCATAAGATTGAAGATGAACATTTCTGAATTCACAAAGAAAACGATGATGTTTCAACAAATAAATATCACACTTAAGAATTTACATTGATACTCAGTAATCATCTGATCGAGAAAGTGATAATCAATTGAACGAAACTATGATGCACATGATCAGAAAATGCTGATGATTATTGAAAGCATGAATCATTGAAGACATTATTTAAAAAAGACTTGACATGAAATAAAAATAATCAATGATCATGCAAATCTTCAACATTTCATGACAACAATCAAGCTTTCTTACAGACAGATGAAGTGAATCAACAAATTTATTGCATACATCTTCAAGATCTTCTATCAATAGAAAGTGAGCAATTTTATTAATGATTCATCAAGAAAACTTGACTATGAGAAAGATATCAATGTAAATGAAAGAGAGTTCACTTGTGATTTAACATACTACATGAGAAAACTATTGAAGAATTTCTTGAATCAGTTAACATCAACACTCATCATCTTCACTTAACAGTTCAAGACTCTGAGCATCAAGAATGATGAAAAGATAATCATTAAATCATTTGAAAAGATCATTAACTTATCAGCGTTCATGAAAAGAATCAGAAAAGTTTCTTAAACTTTAAAGAAATTCTTTATTATTGATGAAAAGTCTCAATGATGATTTCAAAACATCATTATTTCTCATTAAAAAAACATTTGCTTTTGCAAGAATATTGAATCAAGATTTATTATTGTTGCTGAAACGTGAAAAAATGTTGATCTTTGCAAGAACATTGAGTCAAGATTTATTACTATTGTTGAAATTAAAAAAAATGTTTGTTTTTGCAAGAATATTAAATCAATGTTTATTATTGTTGCTGAAATTAAAAAAGATGTTTGCTTTCATAAAAACATCAATTTAACATTTATTATTATTGTTGAAACTGAGAAAAATATCATTCAGATGAGATGAAAATGTCAAAGAGCAAATTCTTCTGCTGAAGAAAGTGAATGTTTGATCATGAATCAGAGCAGAGATTTGATCACATGTTGTTCTGCTAAAGAGAGTGAATGTTTGATTATGAGTCAGAGTGAAAGTTCAACTATGTATCATCTTGCTGATGAAAGTGAATGTTTGATCATGAATTAAAGCAGAGTTTCAACTATGCATTGTTCTGTTGAGAAGAATGAATGTTTAATCATGAGTCAGAGCAAAGTTTTGACTATGTATCATTCTCAATAAATCTAGCATTTGACAGCGAGAAAATACAATTCATGATATACAAATGCAAAATGAGAACTGATCTACATCAAAAATTTGATCATCTTTTGATTGTCACAAAGTTGTGTTTACACACATCTTTCATGCAGCTCACAACTTGTCGATTATGAAAGAAAATGAACACAGAAGCACTAAACACTCATTTAAGAATACATCTTTTCGTCGATTGTTTTCTCGATGACAAGACAGCGATAGATGACAAAGTAGCTGAGATTACTCATGTATTACAGAAAGTCATCAAGAAGTTTACTTCTTGAGCAAAGTCATTAAATTAAGCATGAGACTTTTAAAATCAAATCTGCTTGAAAGTTGTGATGAAATTATAATGACTATGAGTTGTATGAAAAATGCAGAGTACTTTAGAAGTATGAAACGACTATCTGAAACACAACGATCACAAAAACAAGATCATTAAAGAAATAAAACATTCACATTTTAGATCATAGATGAATGAGCTGAGCAACGAATTGAAATCGATTTGATGCTTCGCAAAATGAGTCAGAATCGAAAGTCAGCTACTCAAGAAACTTTCGCAGTTTTCGTCATTAAAGAGCGACGATTTCGATCACATAGCAGATTTATTCAAAGAAAAAACAAAGATGCTATGAAAGAAGTTCTTTTCATCATCATTTTAAACAGACATCAGCGACATTTCAAAGTCGTTTATATTGCTGACAGTGTCGTTTAATTCAGTCTTATCACAAGATGAAATGAGACAAATGATTCAACAAGTAAAAGTTGACAAAGCATTAAATGCATTTGAAATTTCAAATAAAGTGCTTCAAGCAAGTTTAACAGAACTGACTTCGATACTAATCAGTTTGTTCAACGCATGTGTAACTCACAAATATCATTTGAAGCAGTTCAAAAAAGCTCAGACAATAGTACTATGTAAATCAAAGAAGAGCAACTACATCAATTCAAAGACGTATTGATTCATTGCTTTGCTAAACATCATGAATAAGACACTAGAATCAATCATGATCAAGAGATTAAGTGACATTACTGAGATTTATCACATGCTTTCAAACGCTCAAATGAGAGTGAGATGCAAGTGATTCATGATCTTAGCGCTGAATCTACTAGTAGAACAAGTACACGCGATATAAGACTACGAAATTAAGTACATGATCTTCATGCTTAGTATAAACATCATTGAGACGTTCAATCATGTCTTGCACATTAGACTTCTGCATACTCTGAGAATGAGAAGAACATTGAATTACATAGTCGAATGAACTCGCAGCTTTCTGAAGAACAGAGAGTCATCACTGACGTTTAATGAACAAATTAGCGCGATGCAATGAATAAATGCTGACATATCGCAGAGATTTCTCATATCATTGATTCTCTTTTTATTCTTTAATGCAAACTTAATCGAAAAATGCGAAGCTTTAGAAATCAAAATCGAAGTGCTTGACTTCGTAAATGACATCAATATTCTGATCTATGACAAAATCACAGAATCAATTTGCAAATCACTGAGTCGAGCACATGATGTCTGTGCAAAGTGAGTTCAAACTCATGATGCTACGTTTGCTTCAGAGAAATACAAACTCACACACTTCATTTGTAAGTCAAAAAGATTCGACATGACAGTGAATTTACACATAGAAAACTCAGTAATAAAGTTGAAATCAAACGTACAAATTCTCTAAGTGCAACTGAACACAAAACTACGATGAGATTTGCATCTTCGTCAAATAGAAGCAAGTCACGTCATCAAGATGCTGACACTTAGTCAACTTAAGATCTTCATCTGAGAAACTACATTTGCAAAAGCAAGACAAATATACTCAATGATGATAAGATTAAGAATGACGTTTGAAGCATTGATATGACATCAACGCAATAAAGAAGAAGAATTGTTGAATATGAAATGAAGACTAGAAACTCTTCAGAATCAGACGCTGCGTCATGTGATTGACATCTTCAGAAAAGTGAACATTGAAACGCTAAAAGTTAAAACATATACATTCTCGCTACATGTTCATCTGAACAAGCTACAGAATTAAGTCACACTACGCAGTTGAATTAATGACAGAACACAGAAGACTCAATGAGCATGCAAAATCATACATGCTCATTTAATAAAAACTAATAGATTCATTTCTCGCTTCTCAATCTTCAAAAAATGACGTTTCTGAACATTTTAATTCGCGAAGAAGTAAGAATACAGTTTAGACGCAGATAACTCAACTTCTTAACGTCAACTTAAATGAGTGAACGTGCAATTGCACAGTTTCATAAAAGTCAATGAAATCTTCAATGAGAAAACTACAAAAAACGCATCGCAGACATTAATGCATTTTTCGCTCAAAAATCTCATCTATTCAAGAAGTCAGTAAGAATGCGTGATGATTTTCAGAAGATTGAAAGCATTCTTGCAATTCACATCAGAATTGAATGCATAAAGCTGAATGTTTATCTGCACTTGAGAAACATGTTGAGCGCAAATAGCTCTCAATGCAACTGCGAATGAAGTCATCAGACAGTCAAGCATATTCTGATGCACTGCTTGAATTGAACACATCTTCGATTAAATATGCTGCAAGACGTTGACTTCACGAACTATCAAGTCATCATCTCAATCACAAGAAATCTCAAGACAACAGCAAAGATGATGATGAAAACGAAGCTGCTGAAGCAGTTTAGAATGACAAGAACACTCATTCTCTAACATGCAATCATCATGAACAAATTTGATACATAGTCTCAGTTTTATTGTCTTGACTGCGTGTAGCAGTCGTATAAACAGCGAGCGATTTTCTATCTCAGAGAGTTTTGTTCACTCAACACACATAGCATAGATTTTTCTCATGAGTCGATTTAATCAATGTTACAAGAATGTATGAATTATTATTATTATTATTATGTATCATTCTGTCAAGAAGAGCAAATTTTTGATCATGAATCAGAGCAGAAGTTTGACTATGCATCATTTTGTTGAAAAGAATGAATGTTTGATCATGAATCAAAGCAAAGTTTCAATCATGCATCATTCTGCTGAAAAAAGTAAATGTTTGATCATGAATTAAAACAAAGATTCAACTATGCATCATTTTGCTGAAGAAATGAAGAAAGCTTTACTCACAAAAAAGAAAGTGAATGCATCAAAGAATCATTTTATTATGATTCAAAATGATTCAAATGAGACAAATGATGCAATCTTAAAGTTTATGAAAATTCATAAATGTTTTAATTCATTAATATGAAATGATGTTCTGATCTTAAGCTTTATCAACTTTGCAAGCTACTTTTTTGAAAGTCTGACTTAACTGATTTACAAACAGCAAAAAATAAATCATTTCATCATCACAGTATGAGAATTAATGAAAAAGAGAAACTTAAGCGCACATGATATTGAGATTGACTTCAACGTCTTCATGATCAACTGATCAAAGAAAATCACAAATGACATCATGATATTTCAAAAATTCATTTATGTTTCTGCATAAAATGAATTTAAAGCAGAGATTATGAAATGACATCATGACAGCTTTCTTGCAAAACATCTCAACTTTCAATGATGTTTAAAGCTTGTTCAATGAATCTTTAACTGATCATTTGCAAATAAAAACATTAAGAAATATTGCAGAATTTGTAAATCATGTCAGTAATATAAAATATTACATCACAGAATTTGAAGACTTCTGAATAGTTTATTCATTTCTTGAAAAGTATAAGAAAGCATCATCATAAACTTCATCATCAATCTTTCTGACAGCATAAGCATCTCAAACATTTTCTACAATAGCATTATGATTGTAGTCGATTGTCTTTTCAAGATGACACACTACATTTCTACTTGAAAAACAATGATTGTTTTTAATCTGATCAATCTCTTTCTTGACAGAGTAGTTTAATATCACGAACTTTGAAGATTGCTTAAAGATCATAAATGACTTTCATTAGAAGTATTTGAACAAGTCAAGTTAAAAATCGACTCAATAAGAATCAATTAATTGAACTGCAATAATGAGAACATTATTAAATGAAGAGAGAAAATAATGTTGCAAGCATGCATCTCTGTTATTTCTGATTAGTCTGATTAGTTTAACATAAACTAGTATAAAGCTGTGAGTAAAGCTGTTGTTGACACGCTAGCGATCTAGCATGTTTTCATGAGTAAAACTCACGTCATATTGCATCTTCTTTCTACTTCAGCTTTGAACTTCTAGTTAAAATACATTCATATGATTCGCTCTATGCAAACTCATAACATCGACTATATGTTTTTTCTATGAAATAAATTAATTAGCTGAAGCTTCAAACATCAGCAATGTGTTAACACGTCATTTGCTGAAGCTGAATACATTAATAAATGTAATGCAGTCAAGAAATTGATCTTTCTGATTCAAGCATTAAAAGAGATAAGATATGATAATTCAAATACAAATTCAACTATCATTTTAACTGACAATCAAGCAACTATAAAAATGAGTAACAATTTTGTCAATCATTCTTGAGTTAAGCACATTGATACATTGTATCACTATGTTTGAAACAAGGTAGAAAAGAGAGCAATTAGGTTGAAATACATACTCATTGATCAAATGATGATCAATGATCTCATTAAGTCTCTGAAGTCAGACAAATTTCAGAGATTCAGATCAATCATGAGACTAACTTCAAGAAATAAAGCTACTTTCGTTAAGCATGACGTTGATGAGTAAAAAAGCATAAATATACAGTCAGTAAAGAGTCTGAATAGCTTCATATAAAGCTTCAATTTCTAAGAAAGAGTGTTGAAAACAGAAAACAGTACTGTTACTTTGATTAGTAATTTTCGCATTTATTCAACGCTAGTGAATAAGTATTTACTCTTCGCTCACTTTTTTTCTTCATTCATATGCTTTATTTACTATTCATGTTTCTCACTTTCGCTCAGTTCTTCGCTTAATGCTCATCAGTCATACATCACTTTCAGTCATGCATCATCAAATTCAACTATTCATTATATACATGTTGATTTTTGAGCAATTGCTTCAAAATAACTCATCATTTCTTCTGATAAGTCTGAACAAACTTAATGCAAGCAGCTTTATGAAGCTTAGTAATTCTGTAGCACTTCTTTAATGCATTTAAATAACGCTTTTTCCAAATCTCTTTATGTTGCTGCTATCTCTCGTTCTTCAATTTCTGTCTATCTTGAGTCATACTTTAAGCGTCTTTGATGTACAAAATGTCTTCGATTTTAAGAATTTTATTAAACTGCTTTTTGCATACTTTGCAAGCATTTTCAATGACTTCTATTTGACTTAATTGATTCTGCAACAACTTTATTTTATGAGTCATTGCATTAATGTTTTTTCAGAATGTACAAAGCTTTGTAGTAAATTCTTCTGATATCAATTCATCAGTTAGCTCAAGCAGCTGATTTTTAAGTGCTGCTCAACTAGTAGAAGTCTTTCAAATGATTGAATCATTTATAGTAAATGAAAATGTAATAAATCAATTCAAACATTCAATAATTTGAACTTTATTCAGTACTATTTTTGAATCAAAAGAAATTAAGTCAGTATGCTTTCATGCAGATTAAATGATAGATTCTTTGAAGACTTTAATTCAAAATTCATTGAAGACAGTTAAAAATTCAACTTTTGAAAAAATCTTGTCACTCATTTGAACAACTCAATTAATCATCTTTAAATATCAATGCTTTAATGATTGAAATACAAACACATTTAGTGATTGAAGCAGATGAGTAGTATGCGAAAATACGTTGAAAAGTATGATCTTGTAATTCTCACAGTAGAATAGAAATTCACATGTATGATGAAATTTATAGTTATTCATTACAAGCATTTTTCAAGCATTCTTTTGATGCTTTTGACTAAAGCAATTGAAGTGCTTCAGTCATTAAAGAGAAATTCAGTCATTTGAATAGTTTGTATCAGAGATAGTGATTAACACGTCATCATCAAGATCATTGTTAAAATGAGACATCAAAAGTTGAACTTTAGTCATAATTAGCATTGATAATATATTCTTGCTCTCTTCGCTGATGCATTTGATGCTCATCAATGACTTTCTATTATTTGAATTTTTGAAGTAGATTCTTCTATTTGAATCTACAGTAACAATTTAATCAAAGCATGCAATGCTCATATGATAGTTGATTTCATTGAAATTTCATGTATCATTCTTCGTTATATCATATTGAATCATCATCTTTTTAAACTCATCAAAATAAGTCTGTAGTACTTTTGAATCATGCATATTCTTTCTTTCAGCTGCTAAAGACTTTCGTTTAGCTTTAAAGAGATCTGACTGATGATTTAATCATTGTTTAACTCATTGAGCATTCAGTAAAGATGAAGAATTTCAACGAGCAAAGTCATGAGCACGAAGAGCGTTTGTCGTTGATTGCATCATGTGTAGTCTAGCTGACAGATTTAACTGATTCACTGTAGTTCAGTATTGTCATAAAGCTGATTTCTGATCAGATTTTAAAGCTCTGTTATGCAGTTCTCGTACTGCTGTTTTGAACTGATAATCTCGTAGTCTAGATCGAAGTCAATCATATGAAACACAAAACTCGCGCGCAATTTCGGCTCGATTAGAATTTTCACGCGTGTTTATGACGTCAATAGCCTTCTGAATGCGACTCTCGATGATAGCGTAAGTAGCAGCCATGTGGTTGAAATTTGGTGGATTTTTGAAGGTGGTGGATCAAAAATATGAAGTTTAGTGGTGCATGGCTGGAAGTGATGTATGGCTGGTGAGCACTAAGCGAAGAACTGAGCGAAAGTGGGGGGCACGGATACATAGTTCAGTCAAATATATCTATATGCCTTTCTACCCTCGTGTCCTCGTATTCCAAGACGCTGCTCTACCGCCGCGCGACGCGAGTGACAGTGTACTCTATATAGTTCACGGTGTATTGGAGCCTTCCAGGCAGCATCGGGGATGAACTTGGGTTGCGGACAAACCCATTAGTCTGAGGGTCTCAAAGCTTAGAGATGCCCTTAAGACTTGGTCATCATAGTATCGCAAGGCACATCTGTCTATAATCGTCTCCACACGAACATGGCGAGAGCTCATTACATAGTCAGAGTTGGAAATGAAGGGATTGCAAAAAAGATTAGCACCAGCGCCCTAAACCACTGGCACTACCTCTCTCCTCAGCACCTCTGGGGTCTCCCAAGAAGCATGACCCATGTCAAGGTCCGCGCGAAGTTCGAGGCGGATATTGAGAACCCTCAAGTTACAGCGTACATCTGGTTCCTTTGCAACGGTCACGGCGGACCTGGTCATTTTGTTGAAGTGGGTATCGGCAGGCGTCATTTAGGACAAGGCCCTGTAGGAAATGGAACCCTTCCTATTCCAGAGGACATGATGGCTCGTCTCCAGCAGGGGTTTGACCACTGGTTCGAATGGCAGCCACTTACTGCCAACGCAGCTTTTCAAGACCAGCTTCACCAGCTACCAATTCCTCTCCCCCATTTCATTCCGACCCTACGCCACGTCACAGCAGAACACCAATCCTTTTCGCTCTTCCAAGCCCTAATTGATGGCGAGGAACACCGAGCAGCAGCTATAACAACAGCTTTACCCGCAGCTGCGCCTACCCCTCCAGCTATCGAAGTTGATTTGGAGAATGTCCGCCGTGAGCAGGCTGAGCCCCATTCCCAAGGTGAAGTCTACCTGATCCACATGGGAGGCACGACATTCTATAAAATTGGCATGAGCCTCGATCCGCAGATACGCTTGCGGACACTGCAGACAGGGAATCCGTATCCTCTACAGATCCTTCACACGCAAGCTGTTCAAGACATGCGAAGTGCGGAAACTGGTCTTCACCGACAGTTTGAGGCCCAGCGGGTTCCCAATCTTAACGCTAGAGAGTGGTTTGACTTCGGTGATGGCCCTGGCGAAGTAGAAATTGCGTTTGGTACCCTTTGATGAGGAAAGTAGGTAAATCGATTGCGAACAAAGTTCTTGAGTGACCTTGTTTGACCGTGATTATGAATAACTACATACTGGCTTTTGCCCCCTACAACGTCTGCTGCAGCAGTCGGAAGATGCCTCCCAACTAGGTTCTTATTTCATAGTACAATATGCTTACGAAGACATTCTAAGTATTTGGTGATTAGCTTGAATAATTTTATAATACTATGATAAAAGCGGTGGAAAAAGTACAGGAAAGGATGTGACAATAACCACACACATATGGAGGCACACAAACACTTTCTCTTTGATTTCTTAAATGTATTGAAAATTAATAAGTGAAAGAACGAAAGTGAGAATCTATACTCACTCTGCGCTGAGTGCTGCAAGCCTGCATCACCTAAGGTCACCCAGCTCGCTCGCTAAAACGGCAGCCTCTGGGTGAGCTTCGGCTGAGCTGGGCGCAGATTTCTGGCACACAGTTTTGTAAAGCAATCGTACCGCCTCTTCGATGCTTAACGACAGGGTTGATGTTCTTCCCTTGAAGCGGTTAAGATGAGAGTATTTCTTTACAGGTCTTGTTGCACAAATCTCTTGTAATAGCTCAAGCCAATTTATCATACATTTAAAGCCCTAGCCAAGATAATTACAAGTGTTGCTGGACATTGCAAAGTCAGCTTACCATCATTGGTCAACAGGCTGCAGGAAAGTGCTTACGGCCGAAGACGGTGGAACTTCAGTTGCAGATAACCGCATAGACAGCAGCACATCTTCAACAACACCTGTGAAAGCCATGGGAGTATAGGCTGTCATTGATTTTTATGCATGCTCTCAATGGCAGTCTGCGAAAATGCTCGAGGAGCTGATTTCGATGTCGCTATGGAACTTTCGCGTTAGTTGTTGTCTTGATGAATGAATCCTTTGATTCACGATTTTGTACAGTTCTTGCTGAAAGCAATCAAGCACTTGAAATCATACTTACGGCCATCGTCGTCCAAAGCATGAGCTCTACGGAGTAATCGTCAGACTACTATTCGTCACCAAGCAACTTGTTGTCCGCGCATCGCTTGCTTCACCATATCCAGAAAAGAAGACCACATGATCATTACTCGCAAAATTTTCTCTGTTCTCTCTAGTGTTTTCATGCTTCAAGCAGTCATTCTCGTTCAGCCGATGGCAGAACAATCTGTCCGTGTTGCGGGATCGGGTCAACTGGGGATATCATGCCGACGGCTCGCTTAAGTTGGTTTTGCCCGAAGGGTGCCCAGGAACGGAGTTTGGGGACGGTGTTTACTCAGGGGTAGGGAATGGTACGAATGGGGTTTTCAGGTTGAGATGGGTAGATTAATATATAATGTTCTTTTCCTGTATGGTTTTGATATGATCAGTATTATTAAGGCCTTTGGAGGTAGATCCTTTCTTGTTGGTTATCTGTTCTGCTAGGCATTGTACCCTGAAGCTCTTCGAATACCTTTCCTTCTCGATTTAGTTGTCCGGTTTGTACTCCTTTTGCTTTACAGAAGATCCAGTATGGCATCGGAGCCGAACAATCCATCAGGAGTGTTCACTCCACCACCAGCATCCATGGACAAAGAACACGACGATGGCTTAGAGACGCCGTCATCGATCCATGAAGAGACCAAAATACCAGAGTTCAAGCCTTCAGCTCGTATCTACCTAGCCTTTCTCACACTGTGTGTCATCTCCTTGATGGTGGCCTTGGACGGTACATCACTATCTGTGGCGATTCCAGTAAGTTCATACGACGCAGATTCCCTCAAACAGCGTACTCAAGATCTGACTCAGCCGAAATGTAGATCATCGCAGACAAACTTAAAGGCACAGCGATCGAGGCCTTCTGGTCCGGGACCTCCTTCCTCCTTTGTTCTACCATCTTTCAACCGAATTTCGCCTCCTTCTCTCACATCTTCGGCCGGAAGCCAGTGATAATTATTGCCCTTGTTCTCTTTATGATTGGAGCGATCGTTGCTGGTGTAGCGAACAATTTTGCTACGTTGCTTGTCGGACGTTCTTTGCAGGGTATTGGCGGTGGCGGCTTGCTTGTACTCACCGAAATCGTGGTGACAGACCTTGTTCCGTTGAGGATGCGAGGGCAATGGTTTGGCATAATCAGCGCAATGTGGTCGATCGGATCAGTCACAGGACCGATTATTGGTGGAGCCTTTGCTCAAAACGTTTCTTGGGTATGTTTTTGTTGACTCAGAGAACGTTTATGTATAACACTGACCATATACAGAGGTGGCTTTTCTGGATAAACCTACCTTTCATCGGTATTGCCTTTGTTTTTGTCCCTCTCTTTCTCAAATTGTACTTCAAACAAAGCCCTTGGATCGTGCAACTCAAGCGCGTCGACTGGATCGGTTCGTTCATCTTCATCGCGTCCTCAACGAGCTTCCTTATTCCAATCACATGGGTATGTCCTGAGCATATCCAACATTTTGTTGATACTTACTTCTCTAGGGTGGAGTCTCGT
>JAABUR0100000190.1_pt1 | contig 144671 bp, 142 predicted proteins | sample 5560091 | NCBI WGS metagenome assembly JAABUR01 (sample SAMN10711879, study PRJNA513375) | rock metagenome | isolation source: Antarctica rocks | place: Antarctica: Victoria Land, University Valley sud | reverse complement strand
GATGATCTTCGGGCCGGTCACCTCAGCTCGACCCTTGCGCAGACCGCTGCGAGCCGCTCAGGGCGCCGGTCCGTCGTCGGTTCAGGCGTCGTCAGGCCCGATCAGCCCGTCCCTCGGTGGATCCGGGGTTAGGCGCGGTCGCGATGGGCTTCCCGCGCTGAACCGCGACTACCGGGCTGGCGTAGCTGGCCGGCTGACGAGGCGGCACTACGGCCCGCCGGCCGGCCAGCCGATGCCCGTGGCGACGAAGCGCTCCAGGCACGCGACCACGAGGTCCGGCTGACAGTTCTGGCCCCGCACGTCGCCGAAGTGGCCGATCAGCACGATGGGGAAGGCCGTCCACGTGTTCGGCCAGCCGTCGGGCGGCTGGGGTGGGGCCGCATCGAACACTGGCTGCAGCCACGGGCCGACCATCGAGCGTCCGCGAACCTCGATGGAGCTGAACCCAGGGGCCTTCTGCTGGGTGACCTCGACGACGGGCTCCCGCAGCTCCGCAAGGGCCCAGTCGCCGAGGGTGCAGTACAGCTCGAGCGGGTTCGGCTCGCGGAATCCACCGTGGGGCCCGAAGGGCGCCGGACAGGGATGCCGCGGGGCCATCGAGAACCAGCCGGCGACGGCATGCGGACCGAGCCGTCCGGCCTCGCGCGCGGCCAGCGCGGCGGAGACCGTGACGACCGGAAGGCCGTCGACCTCGGCCGGAAGTGGTGAGGTGTCACCGAGCGGACCTCCGGTCCCGCAGGCCAGCGGTACCAGAAGCACCAGAGCTGCCAGCGAGGCGACAGGGACGGGCCACCGCGAATGGGTCATGCCGTGATCATGCGCCGGAGCCGCGCCGCCCGGCGAGCTGAGCCCGAGGAGCGCCGCCCGGCGAGCTGAGCCCGAGGAGCGCCGACCGGCGAGCTGACCCCGAGTCGCGTCGGGCGGGTAGCTGACCCCGAGTCGCGTCGGGCGGGTCAGATACGCGCCAGGTGCGTGGTAGCACACAAGCGTCAGCATGGCCCGCGATATTCTGGGGTTCCGAGCGTCAGGTACGCGCCGGGTGCGTAAACGGCGTCCCGGGGACGCGGGGCGCATACCTACCACGCATGCCGTTCGTAAGTGACGCGCAGAACCGGATGAGCCATGGACGACCGGACGACGGCGCCCGCGACAACGCCGGCGGCGCGCCTCCCGTACAGTCCGAGCGTGACCCAGGCAGCCCCCGATCCCGTCAGCTCTGCCCGGCCCATCCGCTACAAGGGCGAGCCGCTCGACTCGGAGCGCGGTCCCGGGCTCGGCTGCTTCAGGTTCCAGCTCGCGCTGCTGGCCGTGCTCGTCGTCCTCACGCCGCTGAGCGTCGCCTGGGACTGGCCCGTGGGCGTCAGCGCGGGTCTCCTCTTCGCGGTCATCGGCCTCCTGCTGCTGGCGGGTCAGACGATCATCTTCCTGCTCCGGCTCGTGGCCGCGGACCGTCGCGCCGGTCGCCGCCGGCCGCTGGCCAGCCGGACGCCCACGGTGGGGGAGCTGGAAGACGTCGCGATCGCGACGGACGCTGCGACCGCGACGGACGCCGAGGAACCGCCAGCCGAGGGGCCCGTGCGACAATGACCGCCGCCCTCGGCGCGCCGCGCCGTTGAACGGAGTCGGAGGACCATCGCAGCGTGCCCGTGCTCGCGACCTACTTCTCGGTCCGGCGGGGGCGTGACCCGTTCTTCAAGTTCTTCATGCGCACGATCTTTCCGCGGACCGTTCGCGAGTACGAGGAGAAGTTCGGGATCCGCTTCATCGGCTGGTTCAACGTCGCGCACGGCTGGGACTTCGACAACGTCATCATGCTGGACCTCCCCGATTACGCGACACTTGACAAGCTGGAGGCCGATGAGGCGACCCGCGCCCTCGGGCACCGGGCCGGCGAGTGGATCTTCGAGCGCCACCATTCGATGTTCCTCCGTGAGCGGATGGGACCCGATCTCGAGTTTCACCGCTGATCTCAGCCGGCGGAACCGCCCGGTCCGCCGCGACGACAGACCACCCAGGGAGGCCACGCGATGGACACGAGCCGGAACGATCTGCTCGGGGAGCTCGCGGCCGATGCCGCCCTCGAGCGCAGCGACTTCCTGGTCCAGGCCGCCCAGCAGCTCCACCGCTTCCTCGACGCCAACCGAGATCGCCTCTCGGACCTCGGCGGTCTGACGCTCATCGACGACGACCCCGACTACCTCTCGATCGCGCCGGACCTGACGTTCCGGAGTCGCACCCGTTTCCAGGACGAGACGACGGGTGAGTGGGTCTCCGAGACCGAGGTGATCGAGAGCGCCGGCGAGCTGGTCGAGCTGTACAACCCGGCGGACCTCTATCAGGCCTTTGCCGACGCGGCCCGCGAGGCGGGCGGAATGGCCAGCCAGCCGACGGCCGCGGACGACCTGATGGACGAGGCGGGCGTCGCCCCGGACGAGACGTTCGTGGGCGTGGCCGGCGATCCGTACGCGGCGGCGGCAGACGACTGGGCGGCCACGCAGCCTGACTCGCCCGACGCGGACACCGAGGAGGGCGCCGCCCGGCGGCTCTACGACCTCGCGCTCGAGTACCAGGAGCGCAGCCAGCGGAGCGAGTCGCGCCTGCTCGATGATTTCGGCTCGGCGGCGCGCAACCTGACCGCCCGGATCGGCGACGTCATCGTCGTCGACGACGATGACGAGCGGCTGACGCTGACGGCCAACGACGGTTTCCGCGCCGAGGTGGTGCCGGAGGATGCGGGGGGCGAGTGGCGGATGCTGGAGACCGCGGACGAGCTGGTCGAGTTCTACGACCCGACGGACGTCTTCGGCGACCTGGCCGACGCTCTCGCCGAGGCGTGGCCCGGCATCGGCGGCGAGACCGAGCCGGGCGCGGTCGCCACCGACGAGCCCCTCGCCACCGACGAGCCCCTCGCCACCGACGAGCCCCTCGCCACCGACCAGCCCCTCGCCACCAACGCGGACGCGGACGTCCCCACCGCCGCCGACGAGGGCGAGGACGAGGACCTCCGCAATGGGAGCGGTGGAACGCCGCGCGAGTGACGATGCGGCTCCTCGGGGCGGAGCTGATCGACAGCCGGGAGATCCTGCCCGGCCAGTTCATCCAGTCCCTGCACGCCCCTCATCTTGCCAACGGCAGCCGCGCCGGCCAGTTCGTCCACGTCCGCACCGGCGACCTGTCCGGACTCGTCCTGCGGCGCCCCTTCTCGATCAACACGGCGGACGCGGCCTCCGGGACGGTCACGATCCACTTCCGAACCGTGGGCCGGGGGACGGACTGGCTGACGAGGCTCCGACCGGGCGACGCGCTGGACGTCCTCGGCCCGCTGGGCCGGCCGTTCGAGGTCGACCCGCGCTCCCGCCACCTGCTGCTCGTCGCCGGCGGCCTTGGCATGGCCGGCGTCCGGATGCTGGTCGACGAGGCGATCCGGGATGGGCGCCAGGTGACGCTGCTCTTCGGCGCCGCGAGCGCCCGCGAGGTGTATCCGTCGACGCTGCTGCCGGACGAGGTCGAGTACGTCGTGGCGACCGACGACGGCTCGCTCGGCCATCATGGCTACGTCACCAACCTGGTGCCCGACTACGAGGCCTGGACGGACCAGGCCTTTGCCTGCGGCCCGGCGCCGATGCTGGCAGCCCTCAGCCGGCTGGCGGCCACGCGGCGGAACCGGCTCGGGGTCGCCAAGCTCGGCCGGAAGCGCGGCGGCGGCCGGCCGGACGCGCCCGGCTCCACTGCCGCCCGACGCAAGGCCTTCCTGCAGGTCTCGATGGAGCAGAACATGGGCTGCGCCGTCGGGGCCTGCCTGGGCTGCGTCGTGATGGGGGCGGCCGGCACGCCGTTGCGGGTCTGTCGCGAGGGCCCCGTGTTCGCCGCCGAGGAGCTCGACTGGGAGGCCGGCTGGTGAGGGCCCGCCGGTACGTCGTGACCGTGCGCGAGGCTCGACCGGCTCTGCCCCGCCGGGCCGCCACCGCGCGACCGGCGGGCCCGGCAACGGCGCCGGGCGCGGAACATCGGCCTCCCGCGGCCGCGGCGGCGCTCGGGCCGGATGCGGCCGTCGACCTGGCGGTGGACCTCGGGCGCGGGCTCGTGCTGCCGAACCCGGTGCTGGTCGCGTCAGGCACCTTCGGCTACGGGGTCGAGTACGGCGAGGTCGTCGAGATCGAGCGGCTCGGTGCGATCTGCTGCAAGGGCACGACGCTCCGGCCGCGGATCGGCAACGTGACGCCCCGTGTCACCGAGACGCCCGGCGGGATGCTCAACTCGATCGGGCTGCAGAATCCGGGCGTCGACGCGGTCATCGACCGGTACGCCGGCACGTGGGCCGCCTGGCGCGTGCCGGTGATCGTCAACGTCGCGGGCGAGTCGGTCGCGGACTACGTCGAGGTGGTCCGAAGGCTCGACGGCGTCCCGGGCGTGGCCGGAATCGAGCTCAACATCAGCTGCCCGAACGTCGGCCGGGGGGGCCTGCAGTTCGCGATCGACGCCGGCGCGGCCGGGGAGGTCACAGCGGCCGTCCGCCGCGTGACCGACCTGCCGCTGCTCGTCAAGCTGTCGCCGAACGTGGCCGACGTCCGGCCGATCGCCCGGGCGATCGCCGAGGCGGGGGCGGACGCCCTGACCGCGGTCAACACCCTGTCCGGCATCGCCGTGGCCCCGTCGCGCGAGCGGCCCCTGCTCGGCAACGTCTACGGCGGCGTGTCCGGTCCCGCGATCAAGCCGATCGCGCTGCGGGTCGTGTACGAGGTAGCCCAGGTCGTCGACATCCCGGTCGTGGCGATCGGCGGCGTGACGGAGATCGCCGACGTGCTCGACTTCCTCGCCGTCGGCGCGGTCGCCGTCCAGGTCGGAACCGCGATCTTCGCCGACCCGACGCTCCCGGTCCGGCTGGTCGACGAGCTCGAGGCCGAGTGCCGTGGGCGCGGCCTGACCTCGTACCGGCCGCTGGTCGGGACGGCGCTGCCGGCCCGCACGGGAGCGCCGTCCGCCAAGGGCGTGGAGTACCGGCCGTGACGACCATCCGGCGCGGTGTCGACGCCGCGGCGCGCCGGGCGATCGCCGCCCGCGTCGAGGCGCTGTTCCGCGCCTCGGGGGCGTTGCGAGACGGTCACTTCGGGCTGAAGAGCGGCCGCCACGGCGACGCCTACGTCGAGAAGTTCGCCGTCCTGTCCGATCCCGCCGCGACGAGCGAGCTGTGCGGCTTCTGGGCGGCAGAGCACCGGACGACCGCCGGCCGGCGGTCGGGTGTCGACGTGGTCGCCGGCCCCACGATGGGCGGCGTGATCCTCGCCTTCGAGACCGGCCGGCAGCTGGGGACGCGCGCGATCTTCGCCGAGGAGGTTCGCGACGGCGACCGGCCGCCCCGCCGCGAGTTCCGCCGCGGCTTCCGGATCGAGCCCGGCGAACGCGTGCTGATCGTCGACGACATCCTCACGACCGGCGGGTCCGTCCTCGCGATGATCCCGGCGGTCGAGGCGCTGGGCGGCGAGATCGTCGGCTGCCACGTCCTGGTGGACCGGTCCGGTCAGGCGCGGGCCACGATCGAGTCGCCGGTCAGTGGCCGGCGATATCCCCTCCGCTCGCTCTGGCGGCTCTCGCTACCGGCGTACGAAGCCGGCGCCGGGACGTGCCCGGGGTGCGCGACGGGGGAACCGCTCCTCTCGCCGGGGAGCGCCGGGGCGGCCCCGAACTTGCCACCCGGATGAGTTCTGCGGGCGGCCGAGCCGTCCTCGCCTGCGTCCTTGCCGTGCTCCTCGTCGGCAGCGCGGCGACCGGCTGCGGCGGTACCGGGGGGTCGGACGTCGGCGTGGTCGTCGACGTGGAGTCGGCGGGGCTGACGGACGTGAGGGCGTTCACGCTCCGGGCGAGTGGCGGCCAGGTGACACGCTACGTCCTGCGGCTCGAGAACGGCAGCACGTTCCCGCCCGGCCACCTCGTCGAGCACCAGGCCACGTCCGAGCCGGTCCGCGTCGTGTGGCGAATGGAAGGCCCGGACCGTGTGGCGATCCGCGTCGAGGACGCCTCAGGCGGCTGAGCGTCGCGGTTTCCGCCACGCGACCTCGAGGCGGTCGGTACCGTGGGGCTGCGGCCGGGCGGCACGGGTCTCGAGCACGGATCCCGCGTCCAGATCGCGCCGCCCGACCGCCAGGCGGTCATCTGACGGCACTGCCTGCGGTACCGACCGCGTGGCGGTCATGTGGCGCAACCTCGCCCGCCGTCGGGGCTGGGGGGCGGGAAGGCCGCGTCCCGAGGGCCGCGGTCGAGAGTGCGCGGCCCGGAAGTGCCCGCCGTCGGGGCTGGCGGGCGGGAGGCCCTCAGCCGAGGCCGGCCAGGGCGCGCTCGATCTCCGCGTCGCTGAAGACGGCCTCAAAACCTGCCCGGATCCTGCCGTCGCCGTCGATCACGAAGATGTACGGCTCGGACAGCAGCCCGAACGCCTCGACGGCGGGCACGGCCTGGAGCTGCTGGTTGGCGTCGAGCACCGGCTGGAGCTGGCCGTCCCGCAGCTCGAGCTGGTACGGCTCGAGGTTGATGAACGTGATGTCCGGGTGCGCGTCCGCGACCGGCTTCAGGCGATTGAGCGTCGGTCCGCAGATCGCGGCGGCGCAGAACTTCGGCGTCGCGAAGGCGACGACGAACGGCTCGCCGACGGCCAACGCGTCGGCGACGGAGGTCTCGTAGAACTTGGCGCGGGGATCCTCGTCCGTCGAGAGCCGCGCCAGGTCCCCGCCCACATCGTCGGCCGTCGGGGTGTCGACCGACGGCGCCGCCTCGCCGGCGCGCAGCACGCTCGTGTCGGCCTTCACGTCGAACTCGAACGGGATGATCTCCGCGCCCGTGCCCGGGGTCGAGGTTCGAAACTCGGCCCGCCATTGGCCTGCGACCGGAAATGCGACTTCCGCCGCATACACGCCGACCCGGTCCTCGATCGTCCAGATGAACTCGCCCTCGACCGGGCCGGCCGTGGCACCACCCGGACCGGCAAAGGTAACGCTCAGCGCACGGTCTGGCGCCGCGACCGGCTGGTTCGTGGCCGCATCGAGCAGCGAGACGACGATCCGGTTGTCGCCGATGCCGAGCTCGCTGGAGACGATAACCGGCAGAACGCTGGGCGACGGCATCGGCGACAGCGACGGCCGCACGCTCGGCGCCTGCGGGCCCGCCTGCCCGCAGCCGGCAAACGCCAGCAGTGCCAACGCCACGGCCGGCAGGAGTCGGACCGATCGCATGGCCGCAGGGTAGCCCGGGTCGCTCTACGCCGCCGCGACCCTCACCTGGCTCGCGCCGGCTCCAGCACGACCGGCGGTAGAATGACCCTGCGCAGGCGCCCCCACCCCGCTCGAGCCGGGGCGCGCCCAGGAGATCCGTTGACCCGCTTCCAGAGACTCGCGGCGGCGAACGTCGCGCTGACGTTCCTGCTCGTCACGATCGGCGTCGTCGTCCGGGCCACCGAGTCCGGTACGGCGTGCCCGCACTGGCCCGGCTGCTTCGAGGGCCAGTTCCTGCCGGGGTTGGATGCCGGGCTCCAGGTCTGGCTCGAGTGGCTCCACCGGAGCGTGGCCGCGATCATCGGGCTGCTCGTCCTCGGGCTGGCCGCGGTCGCGGTTCTCGATCACCGGGACCGGGCCTCCATGCTGTGGCCCTCTGTCGCAGCGGTCGGGCTGGTGGGCTTCCAGGCCTGGCTCGGGCGCGAGACCGTCCGCCTCAACAACTCGGGCGAGTCCGTGACCGCTCACCTCGCGGCGGCGATGGCGATGGTGGGGCTGCTCGTCTTCCTCCTCGTCCGGTCGCTCCATCCGGCCAGGATCGCCGGCCGCGGCGCCAGCCAGCGCTTCACGCTGCTGGCGGCGTTCGCTGCCGTGGCGACGTTCGCGCTCCTGCTGTTCGGTTCGCAGGTCACGGCCGCGAACGCCTGGAACGTGTTCCCGGACTGGCCGCTGATGGGCGGCACGCTGATCCCCACGCTGGCCGGTGACGAGGTCGTGGCCCACGTCCTCCACCGGTGGGTCGCGGTGATCGTCGGCCTGATCGTCCTGGCCGTCGCGGTTGTCGCCTTGCGGACGCAGCGGAAGCACCGACATCTCGTGGCCCTCGCGGTCGCGGCGGCGATCCTCTACCCGGTCCAGTCGCTGATCGGGGGGCTCCAGATCCTGACCGACCTCGCCGAGTGGACGCAGACGCTCCACGTCGCGCTGGCCGCCCTGATCTGGGGCCTCCTCGCGGCGCTCGCCGTGTCGAGCTACTACACGGCCCGGACCATCGTGCCGGCCGGCACGGGCACGGGCGCCCGGGACCGCGGCGTGGGCGTCGAGGGCGATGACGAGTTGCCGCGGCACACGCGGAAGGCCACCGTCCGGGCCTACATCGCCCTGACCAAGCCGCGGATCATCGAGCTCCTGCTCGTGACGACGGTGCCGGCGATGGTCCTGGCGCAGCGCGGCATCCCGTCGCTGGGGCTGATCTTCTGGACGTTGCTCGGCGGCAGCCTCGCCGCGGGCAGCGCAAACGCGATCAACTGCTATCTCGACCGCGACATCGACCTGCTGATGGCACGCACCCGGCGCCGCCCGCTGCCCGCGCACGAGGTCGAGCCCGAGCGGGCCGTCGTGTTCGGGATCGTGCTGGGCGTGATCGCATTCGCGGTCCTCGCCTGGTTCGTGAACCTGCTGTCGGCGTTCCTGGCGCTGCTGGCGATCGCCTTCTACGTCGTCGTCTACACGATGATGCTGAAGCGGACGACGCCCCAGAACATCGTGATCGGCGGCGCCGCCGGCGCGCTGCCGCCCGTGATCGGCTGGGCGGCCGTCACGGGCGGCGTCGAGGTGCCGGCGCTGATCCTATTCGCGCTCGTCTTCTACTGGACGCCGCCGCACTTCTGGGCGTTGTCGCTGCGCATCCGGCGCGACTACGAGGCGGCCGGCGTGCCGATGCTGCCGGTGGTTCGCGGGATCGCCGAGACGAGCCGGCAGATCGGCCTCTACTCTGTGCTGATGGTCGCCATCTCGCTCGTCCTGTGGGCGGTGGGTCGGATGGGCTGGGTCTACCTCGGGGCGGCGGTCGTGCTCGGCGCGATCTTCCTGCGGCAGGCGTGGATTCTGTGGCGGCAGGGGAGCTCGCCGGAGGCGTCGACCGCGCAGGCCATCCGCCTCTACCGATACTCGATCAGCTACCTGTCGCTGCTCTTCCTCGCCGTCGCCGTCGACGCGGTCGTCTTCGGGGCACCGCTGGCGTAGTCGCGGGCCCTCCCGAGGTCTCGTGGAACGATCGTCGAGTCCCGTTCGTCTCCCCGGCAGGATGCGTGCGCCTATCGTCCGCCTGCTGTTCACGGCCCTCGTGATCGCCGGTACCGCCGCGCCCGTCGGCGCCTCCTGCCGCACGATCCCCGAGCCGCGCGACGCCGTCGCGATGGCAGACGTCGCCTTCGTCGGCACCGTCGTGCTCCTGACCAACGGGGACCGCTGGGCGACCGTCGCGGTCGAGGAGGTCTGGCGGGGTCCGGACCTGCCGGCAACGGTCGAGGTCCGCGGCGGGCCGGGCGGCAACATGGGCTCCTCGATCGACCGCACGTACCGCCGGACGCGGTACCTGTTCCTCGTCGCGCCGGTCGGCGGCCAACTCACGGACTCGAGCTGCTCCGGGACGACCGAGTGGCACGTGGGCCTGGAGCCGTTGCGACCCGACAACGCGCGGCAGCCCGTCGGCCCCCGGCCAGAGCCAGGTGCCACCGTCGCTCCATTCATCGGGGGAGAGCTCATGGTCGTGGCGGCGGCCGGGCTGACGCTCCTCGGTGCCGTCGTGCTCTTCGGCGTCGTGGCGCTCATCGCCATCCGGCGCCGGCGCGACGCCTGATCCGTCAGTCAACTCGCCCACACGTCGCCCTGACGCCCAGCTCCTCATTCCCCGACGGTGCCCGGCGTCTCGAGCGCCACCCGTCGCCCCCGCCCGACGCGGCCCTCCCGGTCGAACACGCCCAGGGCGAGCTGGACGAGCGGACCGATGCCCAGCGCGAACACGACGGTGCCAAGCCCGATCGTGCCGCCCAGGAGGTAGCCGCCCAGCAGGACGGACAGCTCGACCAGCGTGCGTGCGCGCCGGATGGACCAGCCGAACCGGCGGTGGATCCCCGTCATCAGCCCGTCGCGGGGCCCCGCACCGAGGTCCGCCGCGAGATACAGCCCGGAGCCGACCGCGATCGTGGCCACGCCGAGCAGCATCACCGCGACCTGGCCCGCCGTTCCGCTGACCGGCGGCAGCAGGGCGAGGCCGACATTCGTCGAGCTGCCGATCAGCACGACGTTGAGCAGCGTCCCGACCCCCGGCCGCTCGCCCAGCGGCCACCACATCGCCAGGATCGGGATCCCGAGCAGGATGCTGACCGTCCCAAGGGGGATGCCGGTGAGCCGCCCGATCCCCTGGTGAAGCGCCTCCCACGGCCCAAGCCCCAGCCCGGCCCGCGCCATGAGCGCGATCCCGAACCCGAAGATGGCGAGCCCGACGAGGAGCCCGGGCAGGCGGGAGATGGTGGCACGCAGACCGAGTCGGGTGATCACCGACCGATTGTGCCGTTCCGGCGCCGTGGTGCCCCGGCGCGCGCCGCGGGCCCGCCGTGGAGCCCCCGTTTCCGCCCCCACGGGTCCCACGCCGTCCGCGGCGTCGTCGCGCCGTTGCGATGGGGTGGCGCGGCGAGGCCACGCCCGGTGTCCGCCGGGCTGTCACCATTCCCCGCCATGGACCTCCACTTTCTCGGCGGCGCGACGACGGTCACCGGCTCGCGCTTCCTCCTGACCACGACCCGGGCCCGGGTGCTCGTCGACTGCGGCATGTTCCAGGGCAGCCCCAACGAGACGGTGCGCAACCGCATCCCGCTCGGATTCGACCCGGGTGAGCTCGACGCGGTCCTGCTGACCCACGCCCATCTGGACCACTGCGGGCTGCTGCCAGTGGCCGTCCGCGAGGGGTTCGGTGGGCCGATCTTCGCGACGGCCGGGACGATTGAGCTCGCCCGGCTCGTCCTGCTCGATTCGGGCCGGCTGAACCAGGAGTTCGCCAAGCGCGAGGCTCGCTGGGAGAAGCGGAACCCCGACAAGGTCGAGGCGGACGACCGCAAGGAGACGGCTCAGTTCGCGGCGGCGGTCGCCCAGGCGGAGGCATCCGCGATCGACCCCGTCGAGGCTGTCATCGACGCGGGAACCGATACGCCGGGCGACGAGCGCACCGGCGAGCATCTGCCGACGGGCGAGCACGTGCCGACGTCCATCTCGCCCGGAGGAGGGCTGTCCGCGGCACCGTTCGATCCGGAGGCGGACCTCCGGAGCCAGCCGCCCGCGCTCGACATCGACCTCGACGCGCCGCTCTACACGGAGGACGACGCCGAGGCGGTCCTGCCGCTGTTCCGCGAGGTGCGGTACGAGGACGAGGTCGAGGTCGCCCCGGGCGTCCACGCCACCTTCCACGACGCGGGACACATTCTCGGCTCCGCGATCATCCGCCTCCGCGTCCGCGACGCCGAGGGCGACGACGACCGCTTCCTCGTCTTCTCCGGCGACCTCGGCCGGCCGAACACGCCGATCATCCGCGACCCGACGAGCCTGGTGCACGCCGACTACGTCGTGGTCGAGTCGACCTACGGCGGTCGGGAGCACGAGCCGCACGAGGAGGCGATCAGGATCCTGGCCGAGACCGTCCGGCTCGTCGCCGAGAACGACGGCGTGCTGCTGGTCCCGTCGTTCGCGATCGGGCGGACGCAGGAGATCGTCTGGGAGCTCGACCGGCTGATCGAGCGGGGCGAGATCCCGCCGCTGCCGCTCTACCTCGATTCGCCGATGGCCTCCAAGGCGACCGACATCTATCGCCGGCACACGGAGTATTACGACGAGGAGACGTGCGCCATCCTCGAGGCCGAGGGCACGCCGCTGGACTATCCGAACCAGACGATCGTCAACGACGCGAATGAGTCGCGGGCGCTCCAGCATGCCGCCCGGCCGTACATGATCGTCGCCTCGAACGGGATGCTGACCGGCGGCCGGGTCGTCAACCACCTGCGCAACGTCATCGGCGATCCCCGGGCGGTGCTGCTGTTCGTCGGCTACCAGGGCGAGGGGACGCTGGGGGCGCACCTCCAGGCGGGCGCCCGGGAGGTGAGGCTGAACGGGCAGGCGCGCGAGGTCCGCTGCCAGGTCCGCTCGATCAGCGGCTTCAGCGCGCACGCCGACGAGAGCGAGCTGCTGGCGTGGCTCGCCAACTTCAAGGCAGGCAAGGCGCCGGGGGATGCCGGCTACCCGCGCCGGGTGTTCCTCGTGCACGGGGACCCCGAGGCGCAGGAGGCTCTTGCCCCGAAGGTCCGCGAGCTGGGCTTCGACGCCTACGTGCCGCGCTGGAAGGAGCAGGTCACGCTGGAGTAGGCCGCCGCCGGGACGCGTGACCAGATCCTGGGCCACGTACCAGCCCGGGCGGTCCGAGACCGCGTTCGGCGGCCCTCCGGCTCCGGCCTTGCCGCGCCCTTGCGGGGCTCAGCCGGCTCGGCATGCCTGCAACGCCGCCCGGAAGCCCGGCAGGCCGGCATCGACCATCTCGTCCGACGCCGTCAGCGAGATCCGGAACCAGCCCGGCACCTCGACGACCGAACCCGGCAGGACCAGCACGCCGTGGTCCGCCAGGCGAGCCGCGAACGCCTCGTCGTCTTCGATCGGGGCGCGCCCCATCACGTAGAAGGTGCCCTCCGGCAACGTCGTCTCGTAGCCCATCGCCCGCAGTTCCCGGACCACCCGATCGCGCCGGCGTTGCAGGGCCGGCACGTCGATCGCGAGCTCCTCGAGGTCCTCGATGGCGTGCTGGAGGAGCGCATTCGGGAACGAGTAGCCCGACGCGATCTGCGAGGTGAAGACCGCTTCGCGGAGCGCCTCGCGCTCGGGGGCCGTGGGCGGCACCGCGATGTAGCCGATTCGCATGCCCGGGGCGAGCAGGGTCTTGCCGTAGGAGTAGGTGACGATCGTGCCGGGATAGACCTCGGCCGGGCTGTGGAACGGCCGCCCGTCGAACACGATCCGGTTGTACGGCTCGTCCGAGATGAGGTGGATCGTCCTTCCGACGCGCCGTGATGCGCCCTCGAGCATGGCGCCGAGCGCCCGCAGCCCCTCGACCGGGTAGACGCGGCCGCTGGGGTTGTGCGGGCTGTTGAGCAGCACGGCCCGTGTCCGCGGGGTGATCGCCGCCTCGATCGCGGCCGGATCCAGATCGAACGCCGGCGGCTCCAGCCGGACTCGCACCGGCGCTCCACCGGCAGCAAGGATCAGCACCTCGTAGAAGAACCAGGGCGGCGAGAGGAAGATGACCTCGTCGTCCGGTTCGACGATTGCGCGCAGCGTCACGGCCAGCGCCGCGAAGCCACCGTTGGTCATCGCGACGTCCTCGGGATCCCAGTCCAGGCCCGTCCGGGCGGTGAGCGAGCGAGCGACTGCGCGGCGACTCTTCGGCTCGCTCATCTTGTACGCGAACCAGTCCTTGTCGCGGGGCTCGAGCCAGCGCTGGAGGCTCCCGACGTATGCCGGGTCCGGCATGGACTGCGGGTTGCCGACCGCGAAGTTCGCGACGCCCGGCTCACCGTTCCGGGCCCAGATCGGTCCGCCGAAGAACCGGCTGAACGGCGCCATCGACGCCTTGAGCGTCTCGACGCGGCGTGGCGGAGTCGCGGTGGCCATCGGTTGCTCTCCTCGCTCGGGTGTCGGTCAGCCTACGCCGGAACGGGGTGTCCTCCGCGGGCGGGTCCGCGCGGCGATTCGCCCGAGCGCCCCCTCCCATCCGGCCTCGAACGGGCGGCCCGGCTCGTCAAGGTCGATCACGACCGGCGCATGATCGGAGGGCGTGGGCGGCCCCTTCCGGGCCTCGCGGTCGATCTCCGCCCAGACCACCCGTTCCGCGACCGTTGAAGTGGCATACAGGAGATCGATCCGCATCCCCTCGTTGCGGTGGAACATCCCGGCCCGGTAATCCCACCACGAGAAGCGGCCGGGCGCCGGCTGACGCAGCCGGTAGAGGTCCACGAGGCCCCAGCTCCGCAGCCGGGCGAGCGCCTCGCGCTCGGCCGGGGAGACATGGGTCCCGCCGTGCGCGGCGATCGGGTCCCAGACGTCGTCGTCGGTCGGTGTGGCGTTCAGATCGCCGCCGACGACCAGCGGTTCGTCCGGCAAGCGGGTTTCGGTGAGCCAGCGGTGGAGCCGCTCGAACCAGCGGAGCTTGCCGGCGTACCAGGGCGAGCCGACCACGCGGCCGTTCGGCGCGTACAGGCTCACGAACCTGATGCCGCCGCACACCGCCGAAACCATCCGCGCCTCGTCGAAGGGGTTGAAGTCCTCCTCGTCCAGACCCAGCGTTGCCCCCGACCGGCTGTCCCGGACCGGCCCGTCGCCGAAGTTGGTGACCGGGTCCGCGATCCCGACCCGGCTTGCGATCGCGACGCCGTTCCAGCGGCCCTCGCCATGGTGGAGCAGCTCGTAGCCGGCCATCCGGAAGGGCAGCTCCGGGGCGTCGCCGTCGGCGAGCTTCGTCTCCTGGACGAGCAGCACGTCCGGTGCCGCCCGCTCGAGCCAGCGCTCGACGGCCTCCTGCCGAGCCTTGAGCGAGTTGACGTTCCAGGTCGCGATGCGCACGTTCGGAGGGTAGCGGGGCGAGGTCGAGGATGGCTCGCGGGAATCTCCGGCTAGCCGGCCCACCACCACCCATCTCCGAGGTCGATCTCGGGAATCAGCGGGTCGCCGTAGCCATCGAGGTACTCGCCGGTCCACCGGTCGCAGGTCAGGTGCAGCCATCCAAACGCGCCGTCGGGTATCCCAGTGAAGGCCGCGACGAAGAGCACTGGCGTCCGATCGCACTCGCCGACGATGGAGACCGAGCCGTTCACGGCGATTGGCGATAGGCCTGCGGGCAGCTCGGCCGCGTCGCGCCGCAGTTGTCCGGCGAGCGGCCCACTTCGGCCCAGCTCGGCGACCGTCAGGAACGACTGCCGATGGAGGCCAAACCAGGATCGACCATAGACATCATTCCAGTCGGTCGTCCAGGCGACCGCGCCGGAGAGGGTGCTGAGGACCACGACCACCAGGATCGCCCGCGGGTCGCCTCGGAGGAAGACGACCGCCAACACGGACGTCACCACGGCCACCGTGGCGAGCCCGCCCCACAGGACGAGCGCGAGCAGCCACAGCCACGTGCCGATCGGGAGGCGAAAGTCAGTGTTGCCAGGAGGGCGAGCCAGGCGAGCGCAACGATGCCGATGGCGCGCTAGCGGCCCGGCGCTCCCGCTCGGCTGCGTCCGGCCTCACGGGTCATGGCCGTGGGACGGCTCGACCTCTGTTGCGTGTGACTCAGTACCGGCGACCGCGCTGACGGGCGAGGTCGAATGACGCGGTGTCGGCGATCGCCATGACCGCCATGGTGCCGGCCTGCACCGGGTCGGAGACGACGAGGTCGACCGCGTCCGTGATGGAGCCCGCCATGTTCAGGGCGATGATCGGGATCCCGGACGCACGCAGCTCGCGCGCCGCAACGGAGATGTCGCCGCCCATGAGCGACCCGGCGAGCACGAGCAGTCGGGCGCGCGGCAGGTCGGCCACGGCCCGGACGGCCGCCGCGATCGGCTCCTCGCCGACGAGCGGGATGGTGTCGACGCTGATCCGCTCGCCGCGCAGGTTGTGACGGTCCGCCTCGCTGACCGCGCCGAGCGCAACCTGGGCGACCTGGGCGCCGCCGCCGACGACGATGATCCGCTTGCCGAAGACGCGGTCGAGCGCCCGGGTGAGTTGCGTGTCGCGCACACCAGCCAGACCGGTGATCGACTCGACCAGTGCCGCCTCGTCGATGCCCTCGACCTCGATCTCGACTTCCGCGCCGGGGAGGGGCGAGCCGCCGGCGCCCGGGACCGGCGAGCCGTCGGCGGGCGGCAGTCGACGAACCGTGCTCAGCGTCCGGATCGTTCCACCTGCCGCGGCGATCCGGTCGCACAGTGCGGGCACGGCGGTCGGCGCGTCGTCGAGGACGAGTCGGACGGCGACGGTCGGCGGAACGGTCGGACGGCGGGGCATCGAGGTTGGCGGTCCGGACGTTCGGCTTCGGCGGTCGGTCAGGCGCCGGTGCGCTCGTCGCGGCTGCGCCGGACGTCGTCGACGGACATGCGGTCGGGTTCGAGGTTCGCCCCGTCGTCGTGCTCCTCGAACGCCACGCCGATCGCCTCGCACGCCTGGCGCGTCGCCGCCGGGTCGCTCGTCTGGAGCATCAGCTCGCCGTCCGTGTCCTCGGCGATCCCGACGATGCCGCCGATGTTCACCGAGCGCTCGCCCAGCGCCGCGGCGAGCCGCGCCAGCGCGCCCGGACGATCGTCGAGCCGAACCGTGAACCAGACCACCCGTCACCTCCTGTCCGCGCGATGGTACCCCGCGCTACCCTCCGATCGGGAGTCGCCGCATCGGCCGCTCCGGAACAGGAGGGACCGTGGACGAGCCAGTGGCGGCGGACGACCGGCGCCCGACTCGACTTCGACTGACCGATGGCGACGCCGTCCGGACCGTCGATCCAGATCTTCGACCGCGCGGACGATCAGCCCACCCGCGCCGCGCAGCGCTTCTTCCGCGAGCGACGGGCGACCGCCCGGCTCGTCGACCTGCGCCGCAAGCCGATCGCGGCCGGCGAGCTCCGCCGGTTCGTCGAGCGGCTGGGCGCGCCGGCCCTGGCGGACACCGAGGGACGGCCGTGGCAGGAGACCGGCCTGGCCTACCTCCGGATGGACGGCGCGGAGCTGGCCGGCCGCCTCCTCGCCGACCAGCGGCTCCTGCGTCTGCCGCTCGTGCGCTGCGGCGACCGGTTCGCTGCCGGCCGGGACGAGGCGGCCTGGAAGGCGATGCTCGAGGCCGGTGGCTAGTCGCGCGGGTGCCCAGCGGGCCGGCGGCGTCGCCGGACGGCGACCAGCGCGCCGATGGCCACGAAGGCGACGCCCGCCGCGGCCCAGCGCAGATCGTCGACCATGAAGCTGCTCCCGCGCAGCAGCCCGAACCCCTGGCCGATCCAGACCAGACCGACCGCAACCAGCACGAGCGGCAGGATCCACCGGCCGGCGCTCATGTGACACCTCCGGATGGCATCCTAGCTGGCATGAGCGACCGAGCCACCGACACCGACGAGCGCAAGGCCCGCAAGCGGAGCGGTCGGCTGACCGTCAGCCCCGAGAAGGACCACGCCGCGACTCGCCGCGCCCGGCAGACGGAGGACGAGCGGCTGCTGGAACGGCCGGACCGGCCCGCCTTCCTCGACTCCGACCCATGGCGTGCCCTCCGGATCCTGTCCGAGTTCGTCGAGGGCTTCGACGCGCTGGCGGCGGTCGGACCGGCGGTCACGGTCTTCGGCTCGGCCCGGACCAGGTCGGACCATCCGAACTACGCCCTCGCGCGCAAGCTCGGTCGACTGCTGGCAGAGGAGGGCTACGCGGTCATCACCGGCGGCGGTCCGGGGCTGATGGAGGCCGCCAACCGGGGCTGCCAGGAGGGCGGCGGGCTCTCCGTCGGCTGCAACATCGAGCTGCCCATGGAGCAGGGGTTGAACGCGTACTGCGATCTCGGCGTCGAGTTCCGCTACTTCTTCGCCCGCAAGACGATGTTCGTCAAGTACGCCGACGCGTTCGTCATCTTCCCCGGTGGCTACGGCACGCTCGACGAGCTGTTCGAGGCGCTGACCCTGATCCAGACGAAGAAGGTCCAGGGCTTCCCGGTCATCCTGATGGGGGCCGCCTACTGGACCGGCCTGCTCGACTGGATCAAGGGCACGCTGGTGACCGAGGCGACGATCTCGCCGGAGGACGTCGACCTCCTCAGGATCACCGACGATGCCGCGGAGGCCTGCCGGATCATCACCGCCTACGTCACCGAGCGCCGGGCGAAGGCAGCGGCGACGCATCCCGAGACGCGGGCGATCGACCAGGCGGCGGCGTCAGCCTCGACGGACACGGGGCGGCGTGCCGAGGCGGAGACCTAGATCCCATAGGGTCGGCAGCGCGACCTCGATCTGCCCCTCGACGATCCGGACCGGGTAGTAGCGGAACCGGCGGACGCGGGTCAGGCGCCGCGCCTCGGCCTTCCTGCCCGGCGGGTCGACCTTCGCGTCGCGGCCGCCCGGCGACCAGGTCGGGTGGTAGACCCCGTCCGGATCGAGGCCGCCGGTCGTCGGCATCCGGACCGGCTCGCCGGTGCACAGGGAGAAGCGTCCCTCGTGCAGGGGGCAGCCGATGACGCAGCCGTCGAGATCGCCGATCGACAGCGGCGCGGCCATGTGCGGGCAGCGGTCGTCCACGGCCACGATCCCGTCCGGCGTGTGGACCAGCAGGACGTCGAGGTCCGCTCGAGAGACGCGGCGGAGCGCGCCGACCGGCAGGTCGGCAGCATCCGCGACCGGCTCGAAGACCGGCGCAGCGGCGTCCACACCCGGCGCGAGCAGCTCAGGGCGGAAGACGAATGGGCGAGGGTCCATTCCAGCGATGCTACCGGCCGAGCGAGGCGCGCGGTCAGTCGGCGGCGGGTGCCCGCCGCATCGGGCCGTCGGCCGAAGCACTGGTGGCGACGACGACGTCGTCGGGCTCCCCGGCGACGGGATCAGGGGATGGGCCCCGCAGCGGGAGCTCGGCGATGGCGGCGGTTGCGAAGATCGCGCCGACCACGGCGGCGACGCCGAGCCAGAACGTCGAGGCAATGGCGAGCGAGAACGCCTGCTCGATGGCCCCCACCAGCTGGTCGACGAACGGCTGTGCTTCCGGCGGCAGAACCGCGCGCAGCGTCGCCCCGAGGTCGCCGACCCCGCCGACATCGAAGCCTCCTGCACCGGACTCGGAGAGCGCCTGGAACTGCTGGACGAACGGCTCGGGCGTCCCCTGCGTCCGCAGCTGGATCGGGATCTGCTCACGGAACGTGGTGCCGAACACGGTGCCCACCATGGCCAGGCCGACCGAGCCGCCGATCTGCCGGAAGAACGTCAGGTTCGACGTGGCGACACCCAGCTTCTCGACCGGCACGGCGTTCTGGACAACGACGGTGAAGACCGAGAACGTGGGCCCGATCCCGAGGCCAGCCAGGAACATCCAGACCCACAGGACCGGCAGCGACGTCTCCGCTCGGAGCTGGGTCATGAGCGCCAGGGCGATCGCCATCACCACCAGCGCGCCCAAGAGAATCGCCTTGTACCTGCCCGTCCGCGACACGATCGCGCCGGAGATCGTTGCCCCGCCGATCAGTCCGACCAGCAGCGGCAGGATCTGGTAGCCGGACTCGGTCGGGCTCGAGCCCTGCACGGACTGGAACCAGAGCGGCAGGAACACGATGGCGCCGAAGAACCCGAATGCCGTCAGGAAGGTCGCCACCATGGAGCCCGCGTATGTTCGGTTCCGGAAGAGGTTGGGCGGGACGATGGGCTCGGCGGCGCGCGCCTCGATGACGAAGAAGACCACGCCCAGGACGAGCCCGGCCAGGGTGAAGCCGCCGACGTTCAGGTCCGTCCACTCGCCGGTCTGCTTGTTCGAGAGCCCCACCAGGAGCAGCGACACGCCGACCGTGAAGACGAGCGCGCCGAGGTAGTCCAGGCTGCGGGATACGCCGGCCACCCGCATCGTCGGCAGGTAGCGGCCGATGATCCACAGCGAGATCAGCCCGATCGGCAGGTTGATGTAGAAGATCCAGTGCCAGCTGATGGCGTCCGTGATGAACCCGCCGAGGGCCGGTCCCACGATCGCGGAGAGCCCGAAGACGGCCCCGAAGAGCCCCTGGTACTTGCCCCGCTCGGCGGGGGTGAACAGGTCGCCGATGACGGCTAGGGAGATCGGGAACAGCGCGCCCGCGCCGAGACCCTGGATGCCCCGGAAGAGGACCAGCATCTCCATCGACTGGCTCAGGCCGGACAGCGCCGAGCCGACCAGGAACAGGCTGATGCCGATGATCAGCAGCGGCTTGCGGCCGTAGATGTCGGACAGCTTGCCGTAGAACGGCACGGTGATCGTCGACGTGAGCAGGTAGATCGTGGTCACCCACGTGTACAGCTCGAGGCCGTTCAGCTCGGTCGCGATGACCGGCATGGCGACGCTGACGATGGTCTGGTCGAGCGCACCGAGGAACAGCGCGAGCATGATCGCGCCGAGGATCCGCAGCTTCGCCGCGTGATCGAGATCGATGGTCGGGAGACCGCTGCGGCGGCTCTCGGCGGGCATGGCTTCCAAGCTGGGTCTCCCTCTCAGGTCCGGTGAGTCGGCGAGCCGGCCGAACGGGCGTCCGGGTGCTCGCCGTGGGCGGGGTGGTGGTGGGCGAACAGATCCGGCTCCTCCGCGGTCACGGCGAGGAGCGCCGCCTGGAGGTCCGTGACGGCCACCGCCAGGCGGCCGAGCTGGCGGTCGTCGAGCTTGCCGAGCACACGCGCCAATGCCTCGTCCTGGAGGACCTCGACGTCTGCCAGCGCCCGGCGCCCGGAGTCCGTGACCCGGACGTGGACCACGCGGCGATCGTCGGAGACCCGCACCCGCTCGGCCAGCCCACGCTCCTCCATCCGGTCGATCAGGCCGGTGGCATTGGACAGGGACACGTCGAGCAGCTCGGCGATCCGGCTCATGGGCAGCTCGCCGTGGCGCTCGAGCATCGACATCAGGTAGAGGTGGCTCATGCTCACGCCGCGCTGGAGCAGGCGCTGGCTGCCCATGCAGCGAAGTTCGCGGAGCGCGTCGCGGAATTGGGCGATCATGGCGGCTGTGGCGGCCTGGCGGTCGGTTGGTGCGCGGGTGGGGGACAAGCGGTTCACTCCGTACCGATAGTCTTCATTCCGTGAACTATTCTAGGCAGCCGGATCATCCTGTCAACCGCGACGATCGCGAATCGGAGAATTGATGCGCTTCGCCCTGATGATCGAGCCGCAGCAGGGGCTGACCTACCAGGAGCAGCTGGCCGTGGCCCGCCATGCCGAATCGGCCGGGTTCGAGGCGATGTTCCGGTCGGACCACTACGAGAGCTTTCCGGGCGCGTCTCACAACCCCACCACGGACGCCTGGGCGGTCCTCGCCGGCCTGGCGCGTGAGACGGACCGCATCGGTCTCGGCGTCCTGGTCTCGCCGGTCGGGTTTCGGCTGCCGGGAAACCTGGCCAAGATGGCGACGACGGTCGACGAGATGAGCGGCGGCCGCATCGAGCTGGGGCTGGGGGCCGGCTGGCACGAGGCCGAGCACCAGCGCCACGGGTTCGCGTTCCCGCCGATCGGCGAGAGGGCGGACCACCTCGAGGAGCAGCTCGAAATCCTGCACGGCCTGTGGGGCGAGGCCGACGGCTGGTCGTTCCACGGCATCCACTACACCGTGCGGGACGCCCGCCTCCGACCTCGCGCCATGGACGCCGCGGGCCGCCCGCACTCGGCGGCGGGCCATCCGCGACCGCGGATCCTGGTCGGCGGATCCGGCACCCCTCGCTCGTTCCGGATTGCCGCCCGGTGGGCGGACGAGTTCAACCTCACGTCGGCCACGCCGGAGAAGCTTGCCCAGGCGCTTGGCCAGCTGGACGACGCGTGCCGCCGGGCCGGGCGCGACCCGGCGACGCTGGCCCGCTCCGCGATGATCGGGGTGCTCGTGGGTCAGGATCGGGACGAGCTGCGCCGTCGGGAGCGAGCGCTGCTGACGGCCCTGGGCGCCGAGGACGGGGACGACGGCTGGTTCGCCGAGCGTCGGGGTCGCTGGATCCACGGCACGCCGGACGCGGCCCGTGCCGCCGTCGAGCGTTACGCGGCGGCCGGGGTGGAGCGGATCATGCTCCAGGACTTCGTGCCCCGGGACCTCGAGATGATCGACCTGCTGGGCTGGGAGCTCATCCGTCGGGCTTGAGCGTCACTCGCGCGGGATGGCGATCGCCACGGTCTGAGCGACCTCTGCCGGATCGATCGGCGCTGTCCCCGGGTAGGCGGTCGTGAACGCGCTTGTCTCGCCGGGCGCCAGGTCGCGGACCGACGACACGTCGTACACCACCCCGAGGGGGGACCCGTCATCAGCCAACAGGATCACACCCACCTCGGCCCGAGGCACCGTCTCACGGCCATAGTTGCGGACCGTGCCGGTCACCGAGATCCCGCCGTCGCTGCCCTCGCGCCAGGCCAGGTCGGAAACGGACAGGGGAACCGCTCGCGACTCGGCCGGGCCCGGGTCGCCCGTGACGAGGGCCACCTCGACGTCGGCCAGCTCCGACTGATTCGCCAGCGTCGCGCTCAGCGTGTCGATGAACCATGCCGTCTCGTCCGGACCGACCACGGTCGGGAAGACGTGGGCGAACCGCCCGAGCGCGACCACCGTGCCGTCGCGGCTCATGACTCGATAGGCCGTGCCGGACCGCGGCAGCGAGGCGGCCGCCGTGCCGCCGTTCGTCACCGACACGATGATCTGTGCCCGGACCTCGCCGAACGGGTCCGTCCAGGATCGGATCGTTGCCTGCTCGACCTCGACCCGCGCGACGGCCGGACCCGTCGGCACCGGCGTCGGACTCGGGGCGGCAGATGCGCTCGGGGCGGCAGATGCGCTCGGTGCCGCTGATGCGCTCGGCGCGGGAATGGGTCGCGGACTCGCCGTGCGCCGTGTCGACCCCGCCACCGCCGCGGGACCACTCGGGCTTGCCGCTGCCGCCGGCTCCTGGGCGATCCGATCGTCCGGCGGGCGGGACAAGCCGACCGCCGCAATGACCAGTGCGCCGACGATGGCCGCTGCGAGGATGACCGGCCGGACATCGATCTGGCGGAGCTGCCGCAGGGCGGCCGGCCATGGGACGTGCATCCGCGCGGATCCCGGCCGTCGGTCGGGGGCCGTGGGGGGCGCGAGAGGAGACTGGCTCGACAGGGCACTCGCCAACCGGCGAGCGGCCTGGATCCTGAGGGCCCATGGCCGCGCGGTCGGTCGCTCGGCGGACGCGTCGACCTCGGCGGCTGGCCGATGGCCGGCTCCAGCAGGCGTGCGCCGCGGGGTCTTGCCTTTGGCCCGGCCCTGCCTGCGGTCCTGGCCCGGAGGGCCTGCTGCGCTCGCAGCCATCTCGCACCGCCGGCAGACGCTGTCCTCCGACGGCCAGCACGACGCACAGAGCAGCAGGAGGCACGACGGGCACGAGCGCAGTGACGGCTCGTCGTCACGCGGTGGTCCGGCGAGCGTCGCGGCGGTTCCGCATTGCTCGCAGAAGGCGACCCCCCAGTCCGGCGCGATCTCAGGACGGGATGGAGCCATGGCCCGTCACGACCGGCGCGGTCGCGCCTCGGCGGCCAGGGACCATGCTGCCACCATCACCGCCGCGACGGCCATTGCGAGCGCCAGCAGGAGCCGGGGATCGTGCTGCGCGGAAGGCGCGGGCAGCGTCGATGTCGGCGGCAGTTCCTTGAGATCCCGGTACCGGTCCGGGAACTGCTTGGCGATGGCCTCGGCAAGGGCGGCGCCCACTCGGAAGGTGCCGGCGTATCCCTCACGAGTCGTCGCAACGGCGCGAGCGTCGTCGCCGGCCGCCGTCGCCTCCGCCTGCGAGATCAGTGCCTGCACATGGAGCCGGATCAGGTCGGCGACGTCGTCGTGCCGGAGATGGGGATTGGCGGTCGCCAGGAAGTCGGCAAGCTGGTCATGGTAGGCGTGGAGCTGCTCGAGGCTGGAGGCCCTGGCACTCTCGTCGCCGGCACCGAGGGCCTGGACGAAGGACAGGTACGCCTCCACGTGCGCCCCCCAGACCTCCTTGAATGCCGCTCCCGCCTCCGATCCGTAGACGCCTCCCACGGCAGCCGACAGGTCGTCCGTGTTGGACCCGAGGGCCGTGGCGCTGGCGTCGAAGTCGGCGGCTTGCCGGACACCGGCCTTCATGGCCTCCGCGGCGAGGACAAGATGCTCCGCGAGCAGGCGGTCCAGCGCGAGCCGCAAGTCCGAGCGCGGGCTGAAGGCGACCGCGGCTCCCGCGAAGCGATCCGGGAACTGCCGCGCGATTCCGAGCGCCAGGTGATCGCCCAGCGCGAACATGTGCCCGAAGGCTTCGCGCTGCGCCTCGTATGCCCCCGCGTAGTCCGCATCGGCGAACGTCGTGACCTGCTCGACATGGAGTCTCAGCGCCGCAGCCTCGTCGGCCGCGTCCAGGCTGGGGTTCGCGGTCGCGAGGAACGACGCGAAGTCCTGCGTATACCGATCGAGGCCGTCCCTGGCGGCCTCGGCCGCGGCTGCGTCCCCGGTCCGGCGAGCCTCGGCGTAGTCCACGAGGAGGTCGATGTGCAGATCCCACAGCTTCGAGAAGCCGCTGGCTGCGTCCTCGCCGTACACGGCCCCGACCGCCCCCGAGAGCTGCGCAGAGTTGTCGTCGAGCGCCTCGCGGAGGACCACGCGATCGCCCTCGTTCAGGGTGGTCGCCCGAAGGGTCTCCAAGAGCAGGAAGGCGTGCTCCCCAAGCAGCTGGCCGAGGAGGACGCGGAGTTCGATTGCCGATGGATCGCCGGGGGCAGCCGCCGGAATCGGTTCCGGTGACCGGGCCGGCCGCGATGCTGCCGCGGCCGCAGCAGGCCACAGCAGCAGGACAGCCAGACAAGCGCCGGCAATGCGTGAGACTCGCGCCCCGGGACGAGGCATGTCTTCCTCCTGCGTCCGCTCGCGGCAGGCCCAGCCGCGCGCCTCCGGGAATGGTATATCAGCCCGAGGCGGCCACCGCCGCGGCGCGGACGGCAGCGCCAGCCGCGCGTGGCGCGCGGCCCGGACTTCGGTCAGCCCGCGGGTGGCCGGGGCGGCACGGCGCCCCGCGCTCCTGGAGACGGCCGAACCCGTCCCAGGCGGCCGATCCGGCGCCACGGCGAGTACCGGAACCAGGCTCGGGCCACGAGGAGCTCGAGCGGCACGGGTCCATAGCGCCGGGAGTCGCGCGGCTCGCCGTGGCCCGCCGCAGCGGCGGTTTCCGTGGAGGCGTCGCTCGCCAGCCACGCCTCGTCATCGGCGAGCCGCAGACGCCCGCCGGCGAACGCCACGCTGTCGCCGGGGCCCGCGGCGAGGCGCTTGATCGCGAGCTCGTTCGTGTCGGGTTCGCGAATCACGACGAGCGAGCCGCGGCGCGGCCACGTGCCCGTCGTCGGGTCGACCAGCAGCCAGTCGTCGGGCGCGATGCCGGGGAGCATCGATGCCTCCACCACGGCCACGCGCCACGGCCCGTGCGACCGCGCAAGGCGATCGCGGAGCGTCCGCCGCGCGCGCGGCGGACGCGCGTCCTCGGTCAGCCGGGGCGACCGGCGACTCGGGTCTTCTCCGGTCCGCCGGTGGCCTTCCACGCCGCGTCGACCTGGTCGATCAGCTCGAGCAGCTTCTTCGCGTCGGCCACATCCGTCGACGCCTTGACCTTCGAGACCTGCTTCGTGGCGTTCCAGAAAAGCTCGTGGAGGTTCGGGACCTTCTCGAGGTGCTCCGGCTTGAAGTAGTCGTGCCAGAGGACGTCGAGGTGGTGCTTCACCAGCTCGGCCCGTTCCTCCTTGATCTGCAGCGCCCGGGTGGTGAATGCCGGATCGGAGTTCGAGCCCATCTTCTCGATGATCCGGTAGGTGGACTCGGCCTCGATCCGGGCCTGCTCCGGATCGTAGACGCCGCACGGAAGGTCGCAGTGGGCCCGGACGATCGTTCGGGGGGCAAGCCAGCGGGTCAGGGTCGACATGAGACTCCTCTCGGCAGGGCAACGGAGATCGGCGGCGCCACCAGGGTGTGCGTGGCGACGCCCGAAGTGTCAGAGCGCAGCACCGGGCTGTCAAACCGGCCAAGCCCCCCGTCTGCGCCGCCACAATCGGTACCTGAAGGTACTACCCGCATCCCCTAATCGAGCAGGTTCAACGGCGGATGCCCGGTGCTAGGTTCGTGGCCTGCCGCGCTCGCCCTGTCGCTTCGTGGTGAGTTGAGACGGCCAACAGGAACAGGAGAACGCCACGATGCCCAACTCTCGGCCGCGCCTGGCCGTACCGTTGATGGTGCTGGCCGTCCTTGCCCTCATGCTGACGGCGATCGCGCCGGTCCTCGCCGCACCGTCGGGCACCGCAGGCTCCCGCCTCGCGCTGACGGGCCACATCCCCGACTGCGACGACATCGTCCTCGAGGCCGACGGCGACATCCTGGTCAACGGCGTCCCGCTGACCGCCGCCCAGCTTGCCCTTCTCGACGCCGACGCCCTTGCCGCTCTCCAGCTCGCGGCCGACGCATCAGCCGACGGCACGGTCTGCGTCAACGTCACGCTGGGGGTCAGCCCGCCCAGCGTCGTCGTGGACGCCGACATCGAGCTCTGCCCGGTCACCGTTGACATCAACGCGGACGGCGACGTCGTCCTCGGCGACATCGTCCTCGACGCGGGCCTGTTCGACGCCGACGTGATCGCCGCCCTCATGCTGGCCGCCGACGCGGACGCCGACGTGTGCGTGACGATCAGCATCGATGACGGCGTCATCACGGTCGCCGTCGACGCGGTGATCGAGCTCTGCCCGGTCACCGTGGAGATCAACGCGGACGGTGACGTCGTTCTCGACGGCATCGTCATCGATGACGCCCTGATCGACGCCGATCTCCTCCTCCTGCTCACCGCGGCGGCCGATGCGGACGCCGAAGTGTGCGTGGTCGTGACGATCACCGAGGACGGGGTCACCGTCGATGTCACCGTCGACCTCTGCGTGACGGCAACGCTCAATGCCGACGGATCGGTCTCGGTTGACCTCGGCGGTGGTGCGATCATCACCCTGCCTGTCGGTGCGATCGTCGACGTGAGCGACCTCGAGGTCGGCGTGGCGGTCGAGGTTGGGCTGCGGATCACCGCATCGCTTGACCTCACCACGGACATCCTCACCCTGACGGGCGAGATCATCGTCATCCCCGGCTGCGCCGTGCCAGCCGCGACCCCGGTCGCCACCCCGACCCCGGTCGCCACCCCGACCCCGGTCGCCACCCCGACGCCGGGTGCGACCCCGACGCCGGGCGCGACCCCGACGCCGGGCGCGACCCCGACGCCGGTCGGCACTCCGACCCCGGATGCCACCCCGACGCCGGCCGCGACCCCGACGCTGCCGCCCACGGACGGGTCGGCCGTCACCCAGGGCCAGTCCGGCTCGCCGGTCGTCCTGCCGGTCATCCTGCTCATGCTGGCGGCCGGTGGCCTGCTGCTGATGCAGGCGCGGGTTCGCCGCACGGACTAGCCTTCGCAGATCCTGAACAGGCCGAGGAGCCGGGCATCGCCCGGCTCCTCGCGCGTCCAGGCGATCGCGGATCCGGACCGACTCTCCGCCGGCCGCGGCGTTTCCAATGTGGTGCCTGCCGTTCGCTCCCTCGCGGCCGGTGATGCCCACGTGCGGATCACCGGATCAGCGGATTGGCAACCCCGAGGACGCGTCCGCTGACCGGGCCGATGGCCACGGTCAGGGATGGCTCGATCGGCCCGCCGGGCGGCGCGGGACCGAACTCGACGGTGACCAGCTGGGCGTGGGTCTCGCCGGTGCAGTCCACCTGTGGGGGAACCTCACCGCGCGGGCAGGGCTGCAGCGCCACGTCGATCCTGGTCACGCCGCGAGCCAGCTGGTCCGGTGCCCGCTCCGCCAGCGTTCGCATGGCGATGGCGGCGATCCGATCGCACGCCAGCGCACCCGGGAGTGCGATCTCGATGCCCCCGCACGTGGGCTCGGGAAGGACCGAGGGCGCCGGCGAAGGCGTGGGCGCTCCCGCGCAGCCCGCGACGAGGGCGGCGAGAAGTGCTCCGCGCAGCTATCCGGCCCGCACCCGATCGAGAGCATCGCGGCCGGCCCACCGCCCCGGAAGCGGCCCCGACCCGGGCGCGACATGGATCCGTGTCGACATGCCCGCCTGACGCGCTGCCCGGAGCCCCGGTTCCCCGGGCACGCGGGCGCACCGTGCTCCGCACCTGCCGCGGCGAGTATCATCGCTCCGATGACTGAGCGTGGCCTGCCCATCGTCGACGGTGCCCCCGCCTGTCCCTTCGTCGCCTTCGAGAGTGACCGTGACGAGCGGGCGACGAGCCCGGACCACCGGCACCGCTGCTACGCCGAGACGAGACCCGCGCCGCGCGCCCTCGCGCACCAGGAGGCGTACTGCCTCGCGAGCGCGTTCCCGGTGTGCCCCACGTTCCAGGACTGGGCGCGACGGGAAGCCGCGCGGGCGCGCGCTGGTTCCGCCCCGGGCCCAGACGAGACGAGGGCGCGATCGGCTGGTGCGGACGACGCGGCCGGCTCGGCGGTGTCAGGTGTCGTCGGAGCGGCATCGGCCGGGGGGCTGGCCGCCGCTTCGGGGGACAGGGGCAATCGGGCGGAGGCGCCGGGCTTTCTCGCCGGGCGCTCGCAACAGACGGGCGGCGGTCTTGCCGGCAGCACTGCGGACCGGATCGCCGGCACGGGCGACGAGGTGGCGCCCGATGCCGAGCCCGGTGACGACCCCCCATCGTCCGACGCTGCCGCTTCGGGCGAGGCCGCTGCTGCCGGGGTCGTCGTGACGCCGCCCGACCGACCGAGCGGCCCCCGCCCCACGGCGGCGCCCGGCGGCTTCGCGGCATCGCGGGGGCTCGACGACGACTTCGAGGACGACAGCTGGGAAAGCCCGGAGGCGGTTCCCCAGGCGCCGCCGCCGGACCGTGGCCGCGGCATGTTCGGGCTCGGTGGCGATCGCCGGCCGAAGGTCGGTGACACGCGCCCCCGGAGGAATGAGGTCGGGGCGGGCCCGCCGCTGGACCGGGCCGGTTACCGGGACGCCTACCCGACCCTCCGGACGCGCACCGGGATGGCGTCCGTGCCCCGGATCGCGGTCCTGGCGATGGCACTCGTGATCGCCGCGCTGGCGCTGTTCTTCCTGCCGACGCTGCTCGGCCTCTTCGATCCGGAGGATCGGGTCGGTGGCGGCCCAACGCCGAGCGGGTCCCCGTCGGCGAACCCCTCCACGTCCGCCGGTCCCACTCCCAGCCCGGCAGCGCCGACGCCGACGATCTACGTGGTCAAGGCGGGCGACACGCTGTCCGCGATCGCCACGGAGCATGGGCTCACGCTTGCCGAGCTCGTCGCCGCGAACCGCGAGGCGCTGCCCGATCCGGACAACCTGCAGATCGGGGACGAGCTCATCATTCCGCCGCCCGGCGCGAGCGCGGCGCCCGCCCCGAGCGGAGCGCCCGGGGCCTCGTCGGAGGCCTCACCGGACGCATCCTCGGCGGCCCCCTAGGCGGGATCCGGCGGCGTTGGGCGCGATCGCGCCTTGGCGGGCGCCTGGCGCGGGGCGATGCGCCTAGCGCGGGGCGATGTTGATCGCGGTGATCTTCCCGGCTTCGACGCGGAACGTGGCGTCGAGATGCTGCGACGGCGCGCCCGGTCGGACGACCAGGACGTCCGCCTCGTAGGTGTTGCCCGTGTCGCGCACCTCGCCGGGGATCATCTTCAGGCCCTTGTCGCCGCGAAGGAACCAGCCGCCGACCCGCTCGACGCCGCGGAGGGTCTGGACGCTGTCCCCGACGTGCACCCGCATCTCGGTCGTCTCGGCCATCAGCCCGACCGCGGCCTGCCGGTCGCCGGCGTTGAGCTTCTCGAAGAACTCTTCCATCGTCTCGACGGCACCCATGGCTGCAGTGTAGCGGAGGGTTTGGGGGGCTCCCGGACGCCGAGCGGGGTGGTGGGCGGCTGCCCGCCGCGTGCGGGAAGCCCCTCGCTGCCGTGAACCGAGCGCCTAGAAGCCCCCGCCGGCGCCGCTCCCGCCCCCGCCGGAGCTGCCGCCGCTGAACCCGCCGCCCCCGGAGCCGGACGACGACGGCGAGTTGCCGATGGTCCCGAGCGCTCCCATCATCCCGCCGAAGTTGGGCAGCGATCCGCTCGAGAACAGCCCGGACGCGCCCCCGCCCGACCCACCGCCGGTCGACCCGGCCGACCCGTCCGACGAGGCGCCGCGGTACCAGGTCGGGACGTAGGCCGAGGCCGTCGCGGCGCCGGCGCGCACGTCGTCGAGGGTCCGCGCGAGCACGCGCTCCACGTCCTTCTCGAGCCCCAGAGCGAGCCCCCAGACGACCGCCTGGTCCGGCGTCTCCAGCCAGTCGAGCCGCGCCTCGTCGACGACCTGCTGCATCGACCGCGCCTGGACCATCGTCTTGTGGAGGGTCCGGCGGTATGCCGCCAGCATCGCCCGGATCATCGCCCCGGGCATCGTGACCGCCGGCATGGAGCGCGCGAACAGCCCGATCACGATCCCCGCCGCCACCATCGCGCCGCCGACGGTGAGGAGGCCGGCGCTCGGCAGGTTGAAGCCGAGGACAAGGACCACGACCCCCAGCACGCCGACGACGAATGCCCGCGTGATCCAGCGCCCGACGACCTTCGTGGGGCGCTCCTTGAACCAGCCCTGGCGGACCACGTGGTTCTCGAGCCGCTGGTTGAACGTCCCAACCGCAGAGCCGAACTCCGGCAGCCGTTCCGGCTTGATGTAGCCGGTCTTGCCGAGCGACTGCAGGCGGCTCAACGCGTGGTGCTCGGCCTTCGAGATCGGTCGGCGGCCGTTGCGCACGCGGTGCGCTTCGGTGACGGGATCGGCGTCGGCCACGTGCGTCTCGATCCCGACCGTCGTCCGCAGTCCCAGCAGGCCCTTCTCCTCCCGGAACGCCAGCAGGCCGCGGCTGGCCAGATCGAGCAGGGCCGTCGTCAGCGATCGACGCGATACGCGGCCATCCCACACGAGCGAGCCGGACGCCGCGGTCAGGTCAGGCGGCGGGGCGGGGAGGTGGATGGAGGGCGAATCGAGGTACTCCGGGTCGCGTCCGTAGCGCCACCATGACAGGACGGCCCAGCCGGCCAGGAGAAGAAAGGCGACCGGAGCGCCGACCAGCCCGAGGCCCGCGTCCAGCTGGCGGGCGGTCTGGAGCCGGCCGGCGTGCTCCGGCGTGGCGTTGCCGGCCACATGGCGAAGCCCCGCGAGGAGGGCCCCGTCGAGATCCTCGTCACGGAGCAGTGGCAGCATCTGCTCGTCGAAGATCTCCTGCCGCTCCTGGTTCGTCAGGAACGCGGCGCGGTAGCCCGGCCCGGCATAGAGCTGGACCTGGCCGTGGACGAGCGACGGGTCGAGGTCGAACAGGATGACGAGACCATCGTCGAACCCCTTCCGGCCCACGCCCCACTGGTCCATCAGCGCTCGGGCGTGGGTCTCCGCCTCGCCCTCGGACACGCCGTAGCCGACGACCTGCGAGTAGACGACCACCTCGGCACCGGTCCGGGTCTCGATGGCGTCGATGGTCGCCTCGGCCGAGGCGATGGTCTCCGCGGAGAACACGCCGGCATGGTCGTAGACCGCCTGGCCCTCGACAGGATCCGGGAACGGCGGGCCACTCGGGGCGTCCGCGGCGAAGGCGACGGCCGGAGCGAGGAGCAGCCCCAGACCCGCCGCGAGCGCCTGAACGGTCCGCGTCCTCATCTGCCCCCGCCTCCGTGTGACGCGGGCAGTGTAGACGGGCAGCGGATCAGGTCGCCGCTGCCGTCGCAAGCGCGGCGTGGTCGGCCCGGATGCGTCGCACGAGCTCGGCGCATTGCTCGTAGCGACCGAAGCTCGGCATGATGTACGTGCCGGCCACCGCCTCACCCACCGTCTGGAGGAGGTCCAGGCTCATCTCGAGCCCCACCTCCGCTCCCCGGTCGCCCGCAGCGTGGAGGGCGGCACGCGCCGCATCCGGGATCGTGATGCCGGGCACCTCGTTGTGGAGGAACTCGGCGTGCCGGGCACTCTGGAGCGGCAGCACGCCGAGGAGGAGCGGCACCGGGAAGCCGCCCGGGCCGAACCGTCGACGCGCCTCGGACAGCATCGCCTCGACCTGCCCGACGGAGTAGAGCGGCTGGGTCATCACCAGGTGCGCGCCGGCCGCGAGCTTGCGCTCGACGCGGTCCCACTCCGTGGCCTGATCGGCGGCCGTCGGGTCCAGGGCGCAGGCGATCGTGAAGCCGGCCCGCTGGCCGATCGGGCTGCCGGCCTGGTCCTCGCCCCGGTTGAGGCGGGCGAGGATCTCGACGAGACCGATCGAGTCGACGTCCCACACACCGGTCCCGGACGGGTAGTCGCCGATCCGCGGCGGGTCGCCGGTCAGGGCCAGGATGTTCCGGACGCCGAGCGCGTGCGCTCCCAGCAGCTCGGACTCGATCGCCATCAGGTTCCGATCGCGGGTCGTGAAGTGGACGAGGCAGTCGAGGTCGAGGTCGTGCTGGATCCCGAACGCGACCGCCATGGCACCCATCCGGACCCGGGCCATGGCCGAGTCGCTGACGTTGACGAGGTCCACCCCGGCCTCGCGCAGCATCCGGGCGGCCGCGATCGTGCGGTCGATGCGGACCGAGCGCGGCGGATCGATCTCGACCGACACCACCCATCGGCCGGCGCGCAACCGCTCGAGCAGGCCGGTCGGTGGGGGAGCGTCGACCGCCGCGCCCGGGGCCCCAGTCGGGTCGACCGTCGGGCCGCGGACCGGGATCGAGGCTGTCCCCGCCGACCGCGCTCGCCCACGCTGGTCGTCGCTCCTGTCGGTCGCGGCACCGGCGGCGAGCGCCTCGATTGCTGCCCGCATCGCGGCGACGTGTTCCGGGGTCGTCCCGCAGCAGCCGCCGATGATCGTCGCGCCGGCGCGGAGGGCCCCGGCGACCGTGCTCGCGAAGTAATCCGGCCCCGCGGCGTAGACGAACTGCCCTTCGATCCGCTGCGGAAGCCCCGCGTTGGGCATGATCGACCGCGCCGGCAGGGCCACGGCCTCGCTCGCTCCGCGTTCCACGGCACCCGTCATCGCCTCGAGGGCATCGAGACAGGCCTGCGGACCCACGCCGCAGTTGACGCCCATGGCATCGACGCCGGCGGCCACGAGCGCTTCGGCGGCTGCGGCGGGCGTCGTGCCGTCGGGCAGCGCGAGCTCTTCGCCGAAGGTCAGCTCGGCGACCAGCGGCAGGTCGCAGGCGCGTCGGGCCTCGTCGATCGCCAGCAGCAGGTGGCCCAGGTCCATGTGGGTCTCGATCAGGAGGAGGTCCGCGCCCCCTTCGAGGAGCCCGTCGATCTGCTCGCGGTAGGCGGCCCGGATGGCGGCATCGTCGAGGCGAACGAGGTCCCGGGCCGGGTGGCCGAGGGGTCCGATCGACCCCCCGACGAGGACGTCCCGACCGGCCACGTCCCGCGCCTCGCGGGCGACCTGGGCCGCGCGACGGGCGAACCGGTGCGCCTGGGGCGCCAGCCCGAACTCGGCCAACCGGACGCGGTTGGCGCCGAACGAGGACGTCTCGATCAGCTCGGCGCCGGCTTCCAGATACTCGCGATGGACGGCCCCGATCAGATCCGGACGGGTCGTCGGCAGCTCGTCGAGGCAGGCCCGCTGCGGGATCCCGCGGCTGAACAGCAGCGTCCCGAGGGCGCCATCGGCAAGGAGCGGTCCGCGGCGCAGCCGCTCGCGGAACCGGTCGCGCGGCGTGGTCACGCCCGAAAGCCTACCCGAGCGATCGGACGGCCCCACGGCGACGGCCGAGGGACAGCCGGCCGTCCGCCTCGAGCAGCACCTGGGCCGGACGCGGACGGCCGTTGTAGGTCGACGCCTGCGAGGCCGCGTACGCCCCGGCATCCCGGATCGCCACGAGGTCGCCCCGTCGGAGCGGCGGCAGCTCGTGCTCGCCGAGCTCGTCGGTCGATTCGCAGATCGGCCCCTCGGCGCGGGCCGGCGTGACGTCGGCGCGGGGCGATGCGCCGTCCAGCGGCTGCCCGAGCGAGGTGAGGGCGACGATCGGGTGCAGCGCACCGTAGAGCGCCGGCCGGATCAGCTCGGTCATGCCGGCGTCGATCACGACCTGGCGGCCAGAGCGCTCGCGGACGTGCAGCACCCGCGCCACCAGCCAGCCAGCCCGGGCCACCAGCGCGCGGCCCGGCTCGACTGCGAGGCGGCTGGGTCGCCGATCGTCGGGCAGCGCCTCGAGCAGCGCGGGCACCTCGCGTGCGAACCGCTCGGGAGATGGGCTGGGCTGCCCGAGTGCGCCAACAGGGAAACCGCCGCCGACGTCGAGCGTGTCGAAGGACGGCAGCCTGCCGCGGAGCAACGCGGCAAGCGCAACCGCCTTGCGCACGCCGTCGCGCCACGCGTCGACGGCCCCGAGCTGCGAGCCGACGTGGAGGTGGATGCCCCGCGGCCGGATGGGCCCTCGGCCGCCGCCGACGGCCTCGAGCGCCTCGCCGATCTCCGCCTCGGTCATCCCGAACTTGGAGGCGCGGAGCCCGACCGACAGGCCCCGGTGCGTCTCGGGCGCGACGTCCGGGTTGAGCCGGAAGAGGACGTCCACCGGCTGGTGCGCGAGTTCCGCCAGCGCGATCGCCTCGTCCACGGACTCGAGCGCGACCCACCGGAGGGGGCGGCCATCGTTGGCCGCCCGGGTCGCCGCGCGCAGATCCCCGTCCGTCTTGCCGACGCCCTCGAGGCTGATCCGGTCGTTCGGGATGCCAGCCCTCGTCGCCACCGCCCATTCCCCGCGCGACACGACGTTCGCTCCCCAGCCCAGCCCACCGAGCCTGCCGACGACCGCGGCCACGTCATTGGCCTTCACGCTGTACTGGCGGATCCACGGGTCCGGGAACGCGGCGGCAAGGCCGCCCGCGGCCTGCTCGAGGGTCACGACATCGGTCAGGTAGAGCGGCGTCCCGAACCGGCCGGCGGCCAGCCGGAGCGATCGGGCGACCTGCGGGAGGCGGTCGGTCTCGGCTGGCGGGGCCGCCGCGGGATCAGTCGTCGGACGTCCTAGAGCAGGCGCCGCGGCGCGAGCGCCACGCTGACGACGGTGGAGACGAGGCTGATGACGAGCGCGCCGACGACCGCGCCGACGAGGGTGTCGATCGTGACGTCCGGCGGGAAGTCGCCCACCCGGAAGCCGAGGTCCAGCTGCCCGGACAGGAACGCGGTCAGGAGCAGCATCGCCGCGTTGATCACGAACGCGACCAGGCCGAGCGTCATGAGGCTGATCGGGAAGGCGAGCGTCTTCACGATCGGGCGCAGGTAGCTGTTGACGAGGGCGAAGATGAGCGCCACGGCCAGGAGCTTCCACCAGTCGCCGCCGAAGTTGAACGCGAGCAGGTCGTCCGGCAGGACCTGCACGGCCACCCACAGCGCGGCCGCGTTGATCAGTACCTTGACGATCAGGTCCGTCACGAGCTCCCTCTCGGTGGCGAGTCGGCCCGTGTCGTACCGGGACGCCTGCCGCGCCGATGATCGCAGATGGGGCAGCGTGGTGGGAGCGGGAGGCGGGGAGTCGATGGCCACGGTCTTGGGGCCCGCTCGCGCGCCGGGCTGCCTCCGCTCGCCGGTGCCCTTGTGCGCCGATTCCACCGACCGCAACGGCCGCGGTTGCAACCCGTCCAGTCGGGTCGGCCGGCATTCGCGTGGGCGCGGGGTCGGGACGATGGGCGCCGCGGGCCGCGGCTGGCGGCCGACCGCCGCCCGGCTCAGCCCAGCGAGGCTCGCAGCCGGGCCCGGACGTCCGGCCAGTCGTCGTCCGTGATCGAGTACCAGGCGCTGTCGCGGTTCCGGCCGTCGGGCATGACCATGTGCTTGCGGAAGACGCCCTCGAAGGTCGCCCCGATGCCGAGCAGCGCGGCGCGCGAACGCTCGTTCCGGGCATCGGTCTTGAACTCGACGCGGAGGCAGCCCAGGGCCTCGAAGGCATGGCCGAGCATCAGCAGCTTGGCCTCGCGGTTCGCGCCGCCACGCTGCCAGGCGGGCGCGACCCAGGTCCAGCCGATCTCGAGCCGCCGGTGCTCGAGCGCGATGTTGAGGTAGCGGCTGCTGCCGATTGGCCGGCCGGTGGCGCGCTCGACGGTCACGAACGGCAGCTCGGTCCCCGCTTCGCGGTTGGCCAGGGCGGTCTCCAGCCAGGCTTCCAGCCCCGCTCGATCCGTTGGGCGGGCGATGGTCCACCGCCACAGCGACGGATCGAGGGCCACGTCCAGCAGCCCGTCGAGGTGATCCCGGGACATCGGCTCCAGCTGGACGATGCGGCCTTCGAGCGTGACGGCGTCGAGCACGGGTGGGCTGGCCATTCCCGTGATGCTAGCGGTCAGTAGACTCGGAGCACCCCAGACCTGCCGGAGTTGCCCGTGTCCGACTTCACCGAGCGCCTCGACGTGTTCTTCGCCGACTACTTCGAGCTCAACCCGACGGCGGCCACCGCGGCCGGGCTCCACGCCCACGACGACCGCTGGCCTGACCTGACCGAGGCCGGACGCCAGGCGCGACTCGCGTTCGTGGGCCGCTGGGAGGCGGAGCTCGGGGCGGCCCACGCGGCGGCCCTCACGGACGGCGAGCGGATCGATCGCGACGTGCTGCTGCTCGAGCTGGCCGCGCAGCGATTCGCCGAGACGGAGCTGCGCGAGGAGACGTGGAACCCGCTGGAGTGGGTCTACCTCCTGGGCGGCGGGATCTTCCCGCTGCTCGCCCGGGAGTTCGCGCCGCTCGGCGATCGGCTGACGTCCGCCGCCGGGCGGCTGGAGGGCGTTCCGGCTGTCCTCGACGCGGCGCGGGAGAGCCTCACCGGCCACGAGGGTCGCCCGGTGGCCCGGTTCCACACGGAAACCGCGCTCAAGCAGCTCGCCGGCGTCGCGGAGCTGGCCGACGACGCGGTCCGGGAGGGGGAGGCCGCATCTGCCGACCAGGTGGTGGTCACCCTCCTGCCCCGACTGCGCGCGGCGCGTGACACGGCGCGCGACGCGCTCGACGCGTTCGAGGTCTGGCTGCGGGGTGACCTGCTGCCCCGGACGGAGGGCGAGGGCCGGCTCGGTCCGCAGCTCTTCGCGACGAAGATGCGCCAAACCATGCGGTCCGCGGAGCTCACCCCCGAGGGCATCCTTGCCGCCGCGCAGCGCGAATTCGATGCCGTGCGGGCCGAGATGGGCCGCCTGGCGCGCGATGGCTGGTCCGCCTGGTTCCCGGGCGAGGACATGCCCGACGACGAGGGCCGCCTGGTCCGACGGGTGCTGGACGAGATCGCGCTGGACCACCCGCCCGCCGACGGGCTGCTCGACTTCTGCCGCGAGGAGCTCGGGCGGATCGAGGCGTTCTGCCGCGAGCGGAACGTGATCGGCCTCGCCGAGGAGCCGCTCGACATCCGCTGGACGCCCGTCTTCATGCGCTCCTTCGGCGGGGCGATGCTCGACGCGCCGGGACCGCTTGACCGCGGCCAGAAGAGCTTCTTCGCGATCACGCCGATCCCCGAGGAGTGGTCGCCGGACCGGGCCGAGTCGTATTTGCGGGAGATGAACAGCCGGCAGCTCCGGCTGCTCACGATCCACGAGGCGGTGCCGGGTCACTACCTGCAGGGGGTCTACGCCAACAGGCTCGGCTCGCTGCCGCGCGCCGTCTTCTGGAGCGGCCTGTTCGCCGAGGGCTGGGCGGTCTACGTGACGCAGGTGATGATGGACCTCGGGTACGGGGCGGACGACCCGGGCGTGATCCTCAACCACTGGAAGTACTACCTTCGGGCGGTCGTCAACGCGATCATCGATGCCCGCATCCATACGGCGGGGATGGGCGAGGAGGCCGCCGTCTCGCTGATGGTCGAGGGTGCCTTCCAGGAGGAGGCCGAGGCCCGCGCCAAGTACGACCGGGCGCGGTTGTCGTCGACGCAGCTGTCGACCTACTTCATCGGCTCGATGGAGTTCTGGTCGATCGAGCGCGAGGCACGCCGCCGGGCGGCGGCGGCGAGCGGCGACCCGCGAGGGGCGGCTGCGGTGCCCGAGCCCCGCGTGGTCGGCGGGTTCGGCGACACGCCGGGCTTCGAGCTCAGGGCCCATCTCGAGGCGTGCATCTCGCACGGCTCGCCACCGACCTCGATCCTCCGGCGGATCCTCCTCCCGTGAATGCGGACCGGGACGCCATCGAGCGGCTCGAGTCGCTGCGAATCCCCTATTACATCACCGGCTCCTGGGCGCTGGCGGCCTACGCGGAGCCGCGGATGACCCGCGACATCGACATCGTTCTCGACATCACGCCGACCGACTACGACCGACGCGTGCGGCCAGCCTTCGAGGACGCCTGGCTGGTCAATGACCCGATCGATCTGGGTGGGCGTTTCATGGCCGGCGTCATCCACCGAACAGAGATCGCGCGGGCGGACCTCATCTTCGGGCGGAAGGATGCGTTCGCGAGATCCGCCATGGAGCGACGCCGGCGAAACGACCATCCCGTGCTCGGGACGACCTGGCTGATCGCACCGGAAGACCTCGTGCTCGCCAAGCTGGAGTGGTCAGATGGTGGAGCCTCCGAGCTGCAGGTGCGCGACGTCCGGTCGATCTTCCGGTTGAACCCCGATCTCGACCGAGCGTACCTGGACGGGTACGCTGCCCTTCTCGGTGTGACGGAGCTGATGGAGGCCGTGCGTGCCGGTTGACCTCGCCCAGCGGCAGCTCGATGAGCGGGTACGAGCGGCGTCGCCGGCCGATCGGGCGCTCCTCCATGCCCGCTTGCGCGGGGATGCCATCCGGATCGTCTGGGCGGCTGCCGACCTGGCCGGGCCGATGAGCGAGACGGAGCGGGCCCGTTTCCTCCTGCGGCGCCTCTACCCGGATCTCGAGGGGCCGCGGCTCGAATCGATCATGGGGCGGCTCGAAGCGGAGTGGCTGGCCGGCACCTGGACCGGCTTCCGCCGACCCGACCCGGTCCGTTAGCGACGCGGCTTGACCGGGCGCGGCCGCTCGACGGGCCGGACGAGGTCGCGCAGGGCATCGACCCGGTAGCGCGCGCGCTCGGCGGACCCGGCCAGTCCGAGCGCGATCGCGGCGCTCGCGGCGAGGGTTCGCCGGCGGGTCGTCTCGTCAACGGCGCCGGCCGTCCCGTCGACCGCGTCCAGGACGACCGCCCAGTCGCACAGCTCCTGCCACGCCTCCCGGTCGAACCACTCCGCGTCCTGCCAGTGGTTGACCCGGAGGAAGGTGCGGGTCTCGGGATCGTCGAGCCATGCGTTCGCCAGCCGGGCTGCCTGCTCCGGCGCCGATCGACCCAGGGCGCTCGACGGCCGTGCCAGGGCGAGCAGCAGCCGGATCCGCTCGACGGCGGACCAGGCCCCGGCCTCGTCGATCCCCTGGTCGCGCAGCGCGGCTGCAACGGCCGGCGCGAACCGCAGCTCCTCGAACCAGGCGCGGCTCGTGGGTCCCGAGGCGGCCCCGGGAGCCAGCCGGCCGAGTGGCTCGAGGATGGCCCAGGCACGGACGATCGCCAGGCGCCACGGGTCCGCGGTGGCGGCGCGCACGGCGCCGGGCGGATCGGCACGGCCGGGCTTGCCTGCCGGGAGCGGCCCGGCGAGGGAGTCCGCGCTTGCCGGCGCAGGCGGCTCGGGAGCACCGGCCTGGCCGCCTGATGCCAGCTGATCGAGACCGCGCAGCCGCCGCGCGGCGATGTCGACGACGCGATCGCGGATCTCCTCGGTCCCAGTCCCGGTCGTCTCGCCCACCGCTCGGACCAGCTCCCGGACCGCAGCCTCGTCAACGTCCGGCCGGAGCACCCCGCGAACCGCCGCCAGCACCGGCTCGAGCTGCTGCTCGAGCAGCGCCTCCTCGAGCGACGGCACACCCCGCCCGCCGAGCCGGTCGGCGAGCCCACGCCACACGCCCGCCGGGTCGTGCACCTCGCGAAACTCCCAGAACACGTGACAGCGGTAGGCGTCCAGCTCGACGCGCAGCCCATCGCGCAGCTGGCCAACGGTCCGGAGATGCTCGAGGCCGCCGCGCGGGTCGCGGAACGCGACGAGGGCGTCGTCCGGCCTGTCGGCCAGTCCCAGGCCCTCGGCCAGCGTCCGCCGGACCAGTGACCGTGAGCCGTCCGGCGACTTGACGGCGAACGTCGCGGACTCCCGGATCAGCCCCGTGGTCGACCCGTAGCGGTTGTGATAGACGACCAGCGATCGACTCGGCCCATGGCCGTTCGAGTAGGCGAACACGTTCTCGTCAACCTCGCCGCCGTCGGCCGTGACGTCGTACAACAGAAAGTTTAGGGCGCCGGCGAACCAGGACCGGCGGTGCAGCAGGGGAAAGATCTCGCGCTCGTGTCGCTCGACCAGCCAGCGGTCAGCCTGCTCGTCGAGCGTCGCCCGGCGGAACTCCATGCCGTACTTCTCGCCGAAGCCCTCCACCTGCCCGTGACCCAGCATCGGCAGCCCGGGCAGCGTGGCCAGCAGGGTCGCGACCCCGAAGTACTTGTCGCCCTTGCCGAACTGCTCGACCGCCGTCTTCTCGTCCGGGTTGTTCATGAAGTTCACGAAGCGCTGGAGGATCTCCGTGTCGAACTCGAGCGTCTCCTTGATCACCCGTCGGTAGCCCGCGTTGTCCTCGGCCCGCAGCATGTGCATGAACGCGCTGTTGTAGACGCGGTGCATGCCGAGGGTCCGGACGAAGTAGCCCTCGAGCAGCCAGAACGCCTCGGCCAGCAGGAGCGTGTCCGGCACCTCGGCCGCGACGCGGTCCACGACCTCGCGCCAGAACTCGACCGGGATCGCCGCCTCGAACGCGGCACGCGGCATCGAGCCGTGCTCGGCGCGCGACGGGATCGCGCCGCCGGCCCCGGGCTCGGGGTACCACAGCCGCTGGATGTGCTTCTTGGCGAGCACCATGGCGGCGTCGAAGCGGATGACCGGCGAGCGGCGCGCGACATCGAGGATCGTCCGGATGACCTGCTCGCGGACCTCCGGCTTGAGGTAGTCGAGCTGCGCCGTGTCGTTCCACGGGAAGCTCGTGCCGTCGTTGCCGTGGTAGACGTAGCGCGACTCGCCGGTCGAGCGGTCGAGACGGCGGAAGACGACCGCCGCGTCGCTGTTGTCCCAGTAGTGGTCCTCGAGGAAGATCCCGACCCGGTCGTCCGGCGACAGGTCCGCGCCCTCGAACGTGTAGGCCGGGTACGGCGGCTCGGGCAGCGATAGGAACCACTCGGGGTGCTCGACCACCCAGCGCGAGTCGATCCCCATGTGGTTCGGGACCATGTCGCTCGACAGGCGGATGCCACGCGCCCAGGCCCGAGCCTTGAGATCTTCGAACGCGCTCTCGCCGCCGAGGTCGTCCGCGATCCGGTAGTCATCGAGCGAGTAGGCCGAGGCCGCCGCGTCCGGGTTGCCGCGCATCCGCTTGATCCGCTCCGAGGCGACGGAGCGCTGCCACAGCCCGATCAGCCACAGCCCGGTGACGCCCCAGGCGGCGAGGCGGTCCAGCTCCTCGTCCGGGATCTGGTCCAGGCGCCGGATCTCGCGGTCGTGTCGCCGCGACAGCTGGTCGAGCCAGACGTACGTGCTCTTGGCGATGAGCACGAGCTGCGGCATCCAGTCGCTGTCGTGGCTGAACCGCTCGGGCTCGTCGTCGAGCCCGCCGTATGACGGGGTCTCCACGGGACCGCCGAAGCCGTCGATCCCGCCCGCGCCGGCGCCGGCCCCGGCCCCGAAGCGCAGGTGCAGCGCGCGCTCCTCCTCGGCGATCACGTCGAGCGCCACCAGCAGGCGGTCCATGACCTCGCCGACGAGATCGCTCCAGTGGTCGCGGATGTAGCGGAGCTGGCCGGCCAGCGAGGTCGGCGAGGCCAGCGCGGGGGCCCGCAGCAGCTCGGTCAGGGTCTGGCGGTCCGGGCCGAAGGCAGGCGCAGCGGCGAAGAACGCCTCGAGCGCGTCCAGGACGCCGCGGTAGTCCGTGTCGCTGGCCACGTCGCGATCGTCGAACAGCTCGCGCAGCGGCTCGGCCGCCGGGTTGGCGTTGGTCACGGCCGTGAGCAGCACCTCCTCGAGTGTCTCGGGGCCCGTCCGCGGCGCTCCCTGGAACCCCTCGCCGAACGATCGCAGGAGCGCGCTCGTGCGCCGGTCTCCTCGCTCCGCCGCCACGGCCGCAAGCGCGTCCGCGAAGGCGCCCGGCCGGACCTCCGTCTCGTAGCGCTCGATGAGGTGGTGGAACACCTCATGGAGCAGTCCCAGGGCCTGCAGCTCGCCGGCCTGGACGGAGGGGACGCCCGAGGCATGGTCCGTTGCCCGGGCCAGGTTCATCGCAGCCGCCAGGCGGCGAGACACCGGCCCCCGCGCCAGCGGCACGGTGCCGTCCGGTGCGAGTTCCACGACCGCCGCAGTGTACCGCCGGCCGGCCTCGCGCTCGAGCGGAAGACCGGACCGGCGGCTCATGCGTCGACGAGCTCGAGGATGCCGCGGAGCGGGATGGCGACCCAGTCGGGACGGTTGCTCAGCTCGTAGGCCAGCTCGTAGAACGCCTTGTGCAGCAGGAAGGCGTCGAGCAGCACGGACCACTCGGCCTCGTCCGCCGGGAGGAAGGCGGCGCCGGCCGTCGCCTGCCGGTATCCACGCAGGAACGACGCGGAGACCCAGCCGTACCATGCCCGGATCCAGGGCTCGAGGGCCACCTCGTCCTCGCGGCGGATCGACGCGCCCAGCTCCGTGCGCAGCACCGAGCCGTGGACGGCGTAGTGGAACGAGCGAAGCATCCCGGCCACGTCGCGCAGCGGCGAGCGCTTGATCCGCCGCTCGCCGAGCGGCCGCGCCGGCTCGCCCTCGAAGTCGATGATCACGAGGTCGCGACCGGTGTGCAGCACCTGGCCGAGGTGGAAGTCGCCGTGGGTCCTGAGCCTCATGCCGCCCAGCTTTGCGGTCAGCAACGCCCGGAGCCGGTCGGCCACGAGATCCTCGAGGCCGGCGATCCGCTCGGCGTCGGCCGCCGCCGCCTCGGTGAGGGTCGACCTGCGGCGGCCCAGCAGCCGCAGGCTGTCCCGGACCGTGCCGAGGATCGACTGGTACACGGAGCGCTGATACAGCTCGCTGAACGGCTCCGGAGCGAACGCAGGATCGTTCGGCTGGGACGCCAGGGCGACGTGCAGCTCGCCCGTGCGGATGCCGAGCAGCTCCCCCGTGTCGAGGTAAGCGTCGACCGTCTCGCGGGCGATCGCGGGTGGCTCGGCGCGCGCATCAACGAGCAGCCGGGCCGTCGAGAGGTGCACGGGCGGCGGCGCCGCTCGGCGGGCGACCGCGCGTTCGAAGAACGTCCCGAGCGTGTCGACCGTGTACTCGAACAGGTCGCCTTCGTTGACCACGTACTGCTGGAGGATCGCCGCGGTGGCGCTGGTGCCGTCCGCGGCCCGGTACTCGAGCGCGCCGCCGACCGCCGGAGCTCGGCCGAAGCTGCGCTCGGTCAGGAACCGTCCGATCTCGAGATCCGGGTTCGTGCCGGTCTCGACGGCCCGGTACAGCTTGAGGATGAAGCGATCGCCAAGGACCACGGAGCTGTTGCTCTGCTCCGATCGGATGGGCTTCGAGGTCAACGCGCCGGCCTCGCCGCGCATGTCCCGCTGGCCCCGCTCCGGCCGCCCGATGAGCTCCCCGCCCGCCCCACGCCAGCGGCGCCGCTCGAGGATCGCCCGGAGGAGCGCCGTGCCGAACTCGGGGACGACCGCCGCGTCGACCAGGATGGCGGGGTCGTGGCCGGGGCCGGTGGGCTCGAACCGGGCAATCCCCGCCTGCGGCGTGTCGGTCAGCAGCTCCGCGGCGGGGCCTGCCTCGAGACGGGTGATCGGCGCCAGGTAGAGGTCCGGATCACCGTCCGTGTAGTCGATCCGGACCAGCAGGACGAGCGCGCTGCCGGTGGCGAAGCTGACGGGCACGGTGTCGACGATGCGCGCGCCGCGCACCTTGCGCGCCTTTCCCCGGAACCAGCGACGGGCCTGGATCCAGCGCGAGACCGGGCGGGCCAGGGCGTCGGCATGGGGCCGCAGCACCAGGTCCTCGAGCGCCGTCACCGGCAGCACGGGCAGGCCTTCCGGCGGAACGGAGCTGCCCTCGAGCGTCGCCGGCGGCATCTCGAGCGAGAACCACAGGAACGCGTGCGGATGGAGGGTCAGCACGTACGGCGCCTCGCCGGCCGGCGGGAACTCGACCCGCCCGAACATCTCGACCGGCACGCGACCGGCGAAGGCGGACAGGTCCAGCTCGACGTGCTGGACGTATCGCGACAGGTTGGCCACCACGAGCAGGGTCTCGTCGCCGTGCCGCCGGACGAAGGCCAGGATCCGGCGGTTGTCCGGGTGCAGGAACTCGAGGCTGCCGCGGCTGAACGCGGGATGCCGCTTGCGGAGATCGATCAGCCGCTTCATCCACCAGAGCAGGGAGTGCGGGTTGGCCTGCTGGGTGTCGACGTTGACGGCCTCGTAGTGATACTCGGGATCGGTGATGACCGGCAGGTAGAGCTGCTGGCGGTTCGCCTCGGAGAAGCCCGCGTTGCGGTTGCCGCTCCACTGCATCGGGGTGCGCACGCCGTTCCGGTCGCCGACGTAGACGTTGTCGCCCATCCCGATCTCGTCGCCGTAGTAGATGACCGGCGTGCCCGGCATCGAGAACAGGAGCCCGTTGAGGAGCTCGATCCGGCGCCGGTGGTTGCCGAGGAGCGGCGCCAGCCGCCGGCGGATCCCGAGGTTGATCCGCATCTGCGGGTCGTGCGCGTAGACCCGGTACATGTAGTCGCGCTCCTCGTCGGTCACCATCTCGAGCGTCAGCTCGTCGTGGTTGCGCAGGAAGAGCGCCCACTGGGCGGACTCGGGGATGGCCGGCGTCTGGTCGAGGATGTCGATGATCGGGAAGCGGTCCTCCATCCGGACCGCCATGAACATGCGCGGCATGACCGGGAAGTGGAAGGCCATGTGGCACTCGTCGCCGTCGCCGAAGTACTCGACGGAGTCCTCCGGCCACTGGTTCGCCTCGGCCAGCAGCATCCGGCCCGGGAACCGCTCGTCGATGTGGGCGCGCAGCCCCTTCAGGAACGCGTGCGTCTCCGGCAGGTTCTCGCAGTTGGTCCCCTCGCGCTCGAACAGGTAGGGGATCGCGTCCAGCCGCAGTCCGTCGACGCCCATCTCGAGCCAGAAGTCCATCGTCCGGAGGATCGCCTCGCGGACGCGCGGGTTGTCGAAGTTGAGGTCCGGCTGGTGGGCGTAGAAGCGGTGCCAGTAGTAGGCGCCGGCGACCGGGTCCCAGGCCCAGTTCGAGACCTCGAAGTCCTTGAAGATGATGCGGGCGTCGCGGTATCGGTCCGGCGTGTCGCTCCACACATAGAAGTCCCGCCACCCGCTGCCCGGCTTCGCCCGGCGTGCCCGCTGGAACCAGGGATGCTGGTCCGACGTGTGGTTGCAGACGAGCTCCGTGATCACCCGGAGACCGCGCTGGTGCGCCGCCCGGATGAGCTGGCGGAGGTCCCGCAGCGTGCCGTAGTCCGGGTGGACGCTCCCGAAGTCGGCGATGTCGTAGCCGTCGTCCTTGAGCGGCGACGGGTAGAAGGGCAGGATCCAGATCGCGGTGACGCCGAGGTCGCGCAGGTAGTCGAGCTTCTCGGTCAGCCCGCGGAAGTCCCCGCGCCCGTCGCCGTTGCTGTCCCGGAACGCCCGGACGTGGACCTCGTAGATGACCGCGTCCTTGTACCAGAGCGGGTCGTCCGCCTCCGGATGCCGGCTGGCCGCGGGCCTCGCCGCGGCGCCACGGACGCGGCCGTCAGGAAGGGGACGGGCGGGGCGGCGCCGGGCGCGGGGCGTCTCCAGGGCCATCAGCGCGGGGCTCCGCCACCTGCCGCGTCCCCGTCGGCTGGACGGAGGTGCAGGATGCGGGCCGGCATGACCGCCGGATCGATCGACAGTCGCTGCCTGGGCCCGCGCCACGTCTCGACTCCGCCGGCGAGAAGGTCCTCGGCCTCGTACGGAGCGTCGGCCGGAAGTCCCAGCCACCCGAGCTGCAACTCCACTGTCCCCGAGCGCGGGTTCCGGAAGTCGAGGCTCACGATCGTCAGGACACAGTCGCGGTTGTCGGCGGAGCGCTTCGTGTAGGCCAGCAGCTGGTCGTCGTCGATCGGGTGGAAGTCGAGCCGCTCGTTCCACTGCAACGCTGGGTGGCGGTGCCGGATCCGGTTGACGACGGCGATCAGCGGCGCGAGCGAACGCTCGTCGGCCAGCTCCCAGTGCTGGAGCTGGTACTTCTCCGAGTCGAGGTACTCCTCGCTCCCGGGCTCACGGGGCGTGGCCTCCTGGAGCTCGAACGCCGGTCCGTAGATCCCGTAGTTGGCGGACAGCGTGGCGGCCAGGATCAGGCGCGCCTGGAAGGCCGCCCGGCCGCCATGCTGGAGCGTCTCGTGGAGGATGTCCGGCGTGTTCGGCCAGGCGTTGGGGCGGAAGAAGTCGGCCACCGGCGGACGGGTGAGCTCTTCGAAGTAGCTCTGCAGCTCCCACTTCGTGTTGCGCCACGTGAAGTACGTGTACGACTGGCTGAAGCCGATCTTGCCCAGCCGGTACATGACCTTCGGCCGGGTGAACGCCTCGGCCAGGAAGATCGCCTCCGGATGGTCGCGCTTGATCTCGCCGATCAGCCACTCCCAGAACGGGAACGCCTTGGTGTGCGGGTTGTCCACGCGGAAGATCGTGACGCCCTGCTCGATCCAGTACTCGATGACCTCGCAGAGGTGCCGCCACAGGCCCGGCCAGTCCTCCGATTCGAAGTCGAACGGGTAGATGTCCTGGTACTTCTTCGGCGGGTTCTCCGCGTACTGCACGGTGCCATCCGGGCGCTGGCGGAACCAGGTCCGGTGCTCCTGGACGGCCGGGTGGTCCGGCGAGGCCTGAAAGGCGATGTCGAGCGCGACGTCCATGCCACGCAGCCCCGCCTCCCGCACGAGGTCGTGGAAGTCGGCCAGGGTCCCGAGATCGGGATGGATGGCGGTGTGGCCGCCCTCCGGTCCGCCGATCGCCCACGGCACGCCCGGGTCGTCCGACGAGGGCGTCGTGACGTTGTTGGGGCCCTTCCGGAAGGTCCGCCCGATCGGGTGGATCGGCGGCAGGTAGAGCACGTCAAAGCCCATCCCGGCGACGTACGGGAGGCGGTCGATCACGTCGCGGAACGTGCCGTGCCGCCCCGGCTCGCGCGCGGCCGAGCGCGGGAAGAGCTCGTACCAGGTCGAGAACCGGGCCCGTACCGGGTCGACGACGACCCCCAGCGGCTCGGAGTGCGTCGCCTGCGAGCGATCCGCGTGGAGGGTCATCAGGCGGTCGAGCTCCGTGTCGAGCGCCCGGCCGGCTCGGGCCGTCGCGTCGTCTGGGCCCCGCAGCTCGGCGCCCCAGGTTTGGAGCCGCAGCCGGTCCGGCCCGTCCGCCCGGTCCGCTGCGGCATCGACGAGCGCGGCGCCGATCAGCACGTCGACCGCGACGTCCTGCCGCGCCGCCAGCCGCTTCTCGAGGTCGCCCCGCCAGGTCTGCCAGGCATCGGTCCACGCCTCGACGCGGTAGTCGTATCGCCCCATCCGCTCGACCGGAAACGAGCCCCGCCACCGATCGTTGCCGAGCGGCTCCATCGGGGTCTCGGCCCAAATTCCGCCGTCCGACCGATGGTGCAGTCGCACCGAGACGGCGTCGTGACCATCGGTGAAGGCGTCGGCCTCGACCGTGACGGTGTCGCCAACCACGCGCTTGATCGGGTACCCACCGCCGTCCACCTGCGGAGCGATGCCCTCGATGATCGCGCGCCGGCGGCCGGCAACCGGAATGGGCTGGCTGGCCGGCGGGCGCGTGGTCAGGTCAGAGGGCGAGCTGATCGTCTCCTCCTCAGCGCCTCACCCGGCTGGGGACCGGGTTGGGGGATGGGCGTCACCGGACCCGCGAAACGTAGGTCCGGGCTGCGCGGCATGTCAAACGGATCCGCTGGCGTCCGGTCAGGCGGGGGCGGGGACCGCTTCCTCATCGCGCCGGGCGGCGCGGACATGGTCGACCGCCCGCCGGAGGATCTCGAGGCCGGACGGATCGAACTCGTACGTCCACGGCCGGATGCGGTCGCCGTCGCGGAACCGGGCATCGACGCCGAGCGCGAGCGCCTCGCGCGACATGAGGACCAGATCGGCCGTCCGGTCGATGACCTCGAGGCCGTCGTCGTCGCTCGGCGTCGCGCCGACGATCTCCACGCCGCGCGTTCCCGACAGGGCGAGCGTCTCGGCGATGTTGTCGGTGCCGCGCTCGGTGGCGCACACGACGCCGACGCGTGAGCCGGGCGGCAGGGCGGCGATCTCATGAACGAGCTCCAGGTATCCCGGGCCGACCAGCATGGCGACGACCGGCCGCCGGCCGTGGACGAGCGCCTGGGCCTCGTCGGCGTGGAACGTCGTCGTCGCGACGAGGTCGTAGTGGAAGCGCTGGAGGCGATCGGGCAGGTCGTCGAGCAGCGTGCCCTCCGCCTCGATCGTGCCCGGGAACGCGTCATTCAGGCGGGCCGCGTCATAGCCCGCGTCGGCGGTGGTGCACTCGGCGAAGAGGACGCGCACCAGCTGGCCAGGGCGCTTGCGCTCCGCCGCCGCGGCGAACGTCGCGGTCGCGACCTCGTCGGCGCTGAAGCCGGCCTGGGCGGCACGGCGGAGCATCTCAGCCACGACCCCGGCCAGCGCTTCAGCGCCCCGGCGCTGCGGCGGCGGGTCCGTGACCCGTGTCCCCGCCCCGTGACGGCTCGTCACGTAGCCGGCGTCGGCGAGCCGGCGATAGACCGCCCGGATCGTGTTGGGATTCACCCGCAGGGCGGCCCCGAGCTCGCGCACGGGTGGCAGCCGGGAACCGGGAAGCAGGCGCCCAGAGTCGATCTGGTAGGCCAGCTGCCAGTAGATCTGGGTCGAGATCGGGACGTCCGAGTCCCGCTCGACGTCCAGGTCGCGGCTGGACGGCGCGGGCGGCGGTCGTTCCGAATCGGTGGTTGACATAGCGCACTAGTCCAAGTACTGTCCACTTGGCCTAGTCAACTGTACCAAAGGTGGGCGTCATGGAGGGACTCTTCGTCCTCGGCGTCATCATCGTGGGCGCGTTCCTGTTGGGGCTGCTCGCCGTTCGTTTCGGCGTCGACAGCCGGCCCGGGTCCGGCGATCCCCGTCAGCCGGAGCCCGGTCTGACCGTCTAGGGGTCGCGCGACCTCGTCGAGAGACTCTTCCCGGCGGCACCGGATCGGCGCCGCCACCTCGTCAGCCCGTGGTGCGCAGGCCACGGGCTGACGGATTCCTCGGGCCGGGCGGCTGTCTCGCTCAGGCGCGAGGGGACGGGGCCGCCGTCTCTGCCTGGCCCGCGCGCTCTTGCTCCTCCTCCGCATGGTCGCGGGCGGTCGACACGCGATGCTCGATGCGCACGCTCGTCGTGCTGGCTGCCTCGAGACGAAGCGGCCACGACAGGAGCAGCGCGCTGCCCTGGTAGGTGCGTTCGAAGCCCGCCTCCGAGTTCGAGATCGTCTCGATCGGCGCCCACCAGGCGTCGGCCGGCGGCGCGACCGACGTGCGGATCTGCAGGCCGATCTGATCGTTGCCCTGGTCGAGCGCCTCGACCGCGGATGCCATGCCGCCGCGATCGTGGGTCGAGCGTTCACCGGCGACGGCCCACCAGGCCGCCGGGTTGCCGCCACCGCCGAGCATCGTGATCGCCCACTCGATCCCGAGGCGCGCCTCGATCGGTCTCGCCGACCGGCTCCGGAGCGTCAGCTCGAGGATCAGACCCGGCTGCCGCCGGTCGCCGTCGAGGATGAGGCGCTTCTCCACCCGGATCTCATGCGGCCGCCGACCGGATCGGACGACCGCCTCACGCTCGACGACCAGCTTGCCGCGCTCGAGCGACACCAGCCGCCAGGCGCCGTCCCGCGCGTCGCCCAGCTCCTCGACCGCGCCGGCGGCCCAGTCGTCGGGCGTCGCGTCAGGGGGCAGGAACCGGACCAGCCCCGAGCGACGCTCGTACGCGTCGTAGTGCAGTCGGGCGGCGAGCCCCGGCTCCTTGACCCGAACGAGCTCGTGGATGGACGCCGGACCGCTGCCGCCGTCCTTGCCCCCGCGACCGGGCGACGGCTCGCCCTGCGCGCCAGCAGGCGCCCCGGCTTCGAAGCGCCGGAGCGTTGCGTGATACGCCTCCGGGCGCCGGCGGAGCACCGCGGTCAGCGCGTGCCGCACGGAACGAACGTCCCAGCGGCCGATCCCCGCCCCCTCGTCCAGGTCGACCGCCACGATCTGCCCCGGCTCGGTCATCAGCACCTCGTCGCGTCCGTCGAGATCGAGGTCCGCCAGCACGGCGGCCGGCTCCGTGCCCGCGGCGGCGTCGGCCAGATCCTCGGCCGCGATCAGGTGCTCCAGCGTGGCCAGCCGCATGTGGCTGATGTAGACGCCGCCGAACAGACCGTGCCAGTAACAGTCGTTGGACTGGCCGCGATGGAGGTGATCGAGCGCCCGGTCCCGGATCGCGCCGGGCGGCATGGCGGCCACCTTGTCCGAGACCCGAAGCATCTGCTTGTGGAGGTCGTTGATCTCCCGGTACCGGACCTGGAAGTTGCGCCAGAACCCGCCGCGCAGCCAGCGCGCCTCCGGGCGTCCCTCGTCCACCGCCCGATGGCGGAGCGCGCCGAAGACCCGCGCCTCGTCCGGCGGGAGCACCCACTCACCCATCTCGGCATACGACCCGGTCGGCAGGTAGACCCGGCCGATCGGGGCGTGGCGCTCGAGCCACGTCGACGGGGTCACCGTCGACAGCCACGACGCATTCGCCTCGAGCGCGTCGAAGAACCGGTCGACCCAGCGCTGCTCGCCCCAGCAGTGCTCCCAGGTCGTCGGCCATGCCCCGAACTTCTCGCCGTCGTCGCCCATCGTCCCGAGCCGATCGCCGGCCTCCGTGGCGTGCTCGCGGAGCCAGTCGATCACGCCATCCACGGGGCCGAAGGGGATCCGGTAGCGCAGACCCTGCTCGGTCCCGAAGACCGTGAGCAGCTGGCCCTGGTCCTCGGTCGTCCATGCGCCCCACAGGTCCTCCTCGGGGACCGCCGCGGCCCGGAAATGCGCGTCGTCGAGGATGGTCCAGCGGTAGCCGGCGGCCGCGAGAGACGCCGGCAGGTCCGGCTCCCAGACCCGCTCCGCGAGCCAGGCGCCCGCCGGCCGGCGACCCGTTAGCGACTCGATCGCGTCCGCCATCCGGACGAGCTGTGCGACACGGTCCCGCCCCGGGAGCGAGGCGAGCACCGGCTCATGGAGCCCGCCGCCCATCAGCTCCACCTGGCCCCGGTCCACCAGCCCGCGGAGCCGCTCGACGAACCCGGGCCGCTCCGCGACCAGCCATTCCAGGAGCGGCCCGGTGTAGTGGAGCGACAGGCGCACGCCGGGATGCCGCTCGAGCGCCTCGAGGAGCGGCCGGTACGCGCGCTCGTGGACCTCGGCCACGACCCAGCCGAAGTTGCCGACCGGCTGGTGGTTGTGGATCGCCATGGCGAGTGAGATGCGCGGCGGCACGAACGGATCGATCCTCTCGCGGTTGCGCGGTCCGGCGCGGCGCGCCGGACCGCTCGGCGACCGGTCAGCCGGCCTCGGCGACGAGCGGAACGGCGACCTCGGGGGCGACCTCGTGGCCGGCCGCGGGCAGGTACAGGCGCTCCGCGTACTCCCGGAGCATGCGGGTCGTGGAGAACCGCCAGAGCGTCGTGGCCATCGAGCGGCGCATGAGGTCGACCCAGCCGGCCGGCAGCCCGGCGGCGTCGCGCTCGTAGTAGCGCGGGACGACCTCCTCCTCCAGCAGCCGGTAGAGCGCCTGGGCGTCCGCCCAGTCCTGCGCGCCCTCGTCCGGGTTCATCTCCCGACCGCCGATCGCCCAGCCGTTGTCCCCGGTCCAGCCTTCGTCCCACCACCCGTCGAGGACGCTCAGGTTGACCACGCCGTTGGCCGCGGCCTTCATGCCGCTCGTGCCAGACGCCTCGAGCGGGCGGCGCGGGTTGTTCAGCCAGATGTCGACGCCCTGGACGAGGAAGCGCCCGATCCGCATGTCGTAGTCCTCGAGGATGAAGACCCGGCCGCGCAGGTTGTCCGACCGCGTTCGCGCGAAGATCTGCTGGATCACCGCCTGGCCGGGACGGTCCGCGGGATGCGCCTTGCCCGCGAAGACGACCTGGACGGGTCGCGCCTCGTCGTGGAGGAGCCGCGCCAGCCGGTCGATGTCGGTGAAGATCATGCCGGCCCGCTTGTAGGTCGCGAACCGGCGGGCAAAGCCGATCGTGAGGATGCTCGGATCGAGGACGCTCTCGAGGCCCTCCAGCACGGACGGCGCCTCGCCGTGGCGCGCGAACTGGCCGCGCAGCCGCCCGCGAACGAAGTTCGCGAGCTCCCGCTTCTGGCGGCGGTGGGCGTCCCACAGCTCGGTCGCGGGGATCCGCTCCATGCGCTCCCAGAAGCGCCGCGCCGGGGTCTCGTTGTCGAGCTCGTCGAGGTCCGCGTCGAGATATCGCTCGAACAGCTCGCCCATCGAGGTGCCGATCCAGGTCGGCGGATGGATCCCGTTCGTGACGCCGAGGATCGGCCGCCCGTTCATCAGGGGCGCCCACGTCTCGTTGGCCGTGGCGGCGTGGAGCTGGCTGACCGCATTGGCGCCACCCGTCGACCGCAGGGAGAAGGCCGTCATGTCGAACTGCCCGGCGTCGCCGTCGACTCCCAGCCCCAGCTCCAGCACCCGGTCCACCGGTACGCCGCCCGTCGCGGTTCGGCCGTCACCCTCGAGCAGCGGGCCGGCCACGCGACGGACGAGCCCGGTGTCGAAGCGCTCGTTGCCCGCCGCGACGGGGGTGTGGATGGTGAACACGCTGTTGCGCCGGATGTCGTCCCACGCGTCATCGAGGCTCGTGCCGGTGGCGACGAGCTCACGCGCCCGCTCCGCGAGCAGGAACGCCGAGTGACCCTCGTTGAGGTGCCAGACCGCCGGCGCGATGCCCAGGGCGCGGATCGCCCGGACACCGCCCACGCCCAGGACGAGCTCCTGGTGGAGCCGCATCTCGCGTCCGCGGACGTACAGCATGTGGCTGATCGGCCGGTCCGCGTCGTCGTTCTCCGGCACGTCCGTGTCGAGCAGCAGCACCGGAACGCGGCCCACCTGCGCGCTCCAGACGGCCGCCGTGAGGTCCCGGCCCGGCAGCTCCACGCTCACCCGGAGGAGATCGCCGTCCGGCGCCTGGACCCGACTGATCGGCAGGCGCGAGAGGTCGTAGTCCGGGTAGGCGTGCTCCTGGTGCCCGTCGGCGTCGATCGTCTGGCGGAAGTAGCCCTTGCGGTAGAGCAGGCCCACGCCGACCAGGGGCAGTGCCATGTCGCTTGCGCTCTTCATGTGATCGCCGGCGAGGACGCCGAGACCGCCCGAGTAGATGCCCAGCGACTCGTAGAAGCCGTACTCGGCGCAGAAGTACGCGATCGGCCCGCTCAGCTTGTCGCCGTGTCGCCGCTGGAACCAGTGGTCCGTGCCGTCGGCCATGTACCGGTCGAAGTCGGCCAGCACGTCCTCGTACTCCGCGAGGAAGGCCGGATCGCCCAGCAAGGCGTCCCATTCCCGTTGAGCGGCCAGCACCGGGATGGGATTTCGATAGCGGGCCCATGCCGGTGCGTCGATCCGGTGGAACAGATACTTCGCTCCCGGGTGCCAGCTCCAGTAGAGGTTGTAGGCGAGGCGCCGGAGGCCCTCCAGCCGCGGCGGGAGACGGAAGCCGGTCGCGGGAACGGTCGGAATCTGGACGAGGGGCTCCATGTGCCGCCGCATGATAGCCGCTCCCTCGGGCGGCCAAGCCGATTGGGGTTCCGCGAGCCTGCCGTGCGACTCAGCGTCGCGCGAGCGCCCGCGCATCCGCTCACGATGGCGCAGGGGCGGCTCTCCGCCCGATCGTGCGAGAATCGCCGCGCCCAGGCTGCCAGCGGAGGGTTCCATGCCCAACCAGTTCGTCGTCCAGCTGAAGAACGAGCCGGGATCGATGGCGAGCCTCGCCGAGACGCTGGCCGAGCGCGGCGTGGACCTGCGCGCCATCGGGGGCGGCGGCATCGGCGACAGCGGCCACGTGATCATGACGACCGCCGACGACGAGACCACGAAGCGCGTCCTCGAGGAGGGCGGCTACACGTTCATCGAGGGCGAGTCGATCCTGGCCGAGGTCGACGACCGGCCCGGCGGGATGGCGCGGCTCTCGCGCGCCCTCGCCGAAGCCGGCGTGAACATCTACGGCCACCTCTTCCTGGGCCGGTGGGGCGACCGCGCGATGTTCGCCTTCGTCGTCGACGACCCGGAGCGCGCGCGCCCCATCCTCGAACGCAAGACGTAGTCGACCGGTGGGCGCTGCCTCAGGCGCCAGGGCCGCCCCTCCGCTATCTGTCGGCGTCGCGTTCAGCGCGTCGCTCGACGATCCGGAGCTCGAGGAAGTCGGCGACGTCCAGTAGCCGGAGGGCCAGCCGAACCGGCCGTGGAACCGCGCGGCGGGACGGGTCGTGGACGAGCCGTGGCGCACCGAGTTCCAGGGTGCCGGACCGCAGCTCCAGCCCGCAGCCGCCCGCCGCGAGCACGTTGCGGACCCAGTCCGTCTTCGGCCCGTAGGTCAGGGCGACGATCACCCGCTCGCCGCGCCGGAACGCGAGGACCGGCGTCCGGTACGTTCGCCCCGAGTGGCGGCCCTGGTGGACCACCCGACCGAAACCGGGCAGGCGGGTCACGATCGGCGCGAGGACCGGGTTGGTGACGCGCCGGTTGAAGCGGCCCAGCGCCCGCGGCAGGGGCACCGACCGATCGTACGCTCCGGTCCGGGTCATCGTCGGGTCTCGCCCGTGGTACGTTCGCGCCCGGACGTGGGCATGAACGGGGTCTCGCACGGACCGGCGCGGAAACCCGGGGACCGCCTGCCCGGGCCGCCCGGGCCGCTCGTCCTGTTCGGGTCCGGCGAGACCGCGCGGAGCGGGCGGCGGGTGCACGAGGAAGTGCTGCGCGGCCTTCCGACGCCCGTCCGCGTCGCGATCCTGCCCACCCCTGCCGCCTTCCAGCCGAATGCGGACACCGCGGCCGGAAAGCTCGCCGATTTCGTGCGGCACAGCCTGGTCGGCCGCCAGCCCGAGGTCGTCGTCGTCGACGCGCGGCGCCGCGGCGGCCTGGACGGCGCCGGTGATCCGGACGACCCCCGTGTGGCCGCTGCGCTCGACGGCGCCCGTTACGTGCTCGCCGGTCCCGGCAGCCCCACGTACATGGTCCGCCAGCTGACCGGCACCCGGACCTGGGCAGCCGTGCAGGGTGCCTGGCACGAGGGCGCCGGGATCGCCCTCGCCAGCGCCGCCGCGGTGGCGGTGGGGGCGCACTGTCTGCCGGTCTACGAGATCTTCAAGGCGGGCGAGGACCTCGCCTGGCGACCCGGCCTCGACCTGTGCGCCGACATCGGCCTCGAGCTCGCGGTCGTTCCGCACTGGAACAACACCGAGGGCGGGGAGGGCCTCGACACGAGCCGCTGCTTCGTCGGTGCCGACCGCTTCGAGCGGCTGCGGACGCTCCTGCCGGCGACCGCGGTCGTGATCGGTCTGGACGAGCACACGAGCTGCATCCTGGATGCCGGCGCGGGCACGCTCGATGTGCGTGGCCTGGGAACGATGACCGTCCTGCGGGGCGCGAACGAGACCATCCTGGCGGCCGGGGAGCGGGCCCCGCTCGACCTGCTGCGCCCGTTCGTCGGGTCATCCGGGAGCGCGCGCGTCTCCTAGCCGGGCCCGGCGACCGATGAGTACTCCGTCCGTTCCGCACCGGGGACGTGCCACCACCAGCGGCAGAGATTCTCCTGGGAGAAGAGGTCGGCAACGGGGGCGCTCAGAGCGGTGTCGCCTCGCGCGAGCAGGACCGTGGAATCGGCTGGATCGTGGCCGACGATGGTCCACCACTCGTCTCGATGCCGAGCCGGCTGGCCCTCGAGCAGCCGCACGTTCGCCGCGAGCAGCGACTCGACCGGTACGGTGGTGCCCCTGCCGCCGGTTTCGACGAGCGCCGTCCAGCCGTGGACCGCCCGCACGCGCCCCCTCCCGCTCGTTGCCGGCGGAAGGATGCGGCCCGCCCCGGGACGGTTCGCGTCCACGACCGGCACGTCCACGTCACCGTGCAGCCCGAGGACCGCGGACCCCTCGTACCTGATGGCCTTGGCGACGCAGCAGAAGTCGACCGGCCAGCGGGTCCGATCATCAGCCCGGGCACCATCGAACGCGGGGTCGTGGATCCAGGTGAGCTCCGGGTCTCCGCCGCTGTGGCCCAGGGAGCCTCGCCCGAAGGTCGTGTCGCGGAGGTCCGCCCCGTGGAGCAGGGCCTGGCTCAGGTCCGCGCCCCGCAGGTCCGCGCCCCGCAGGTCCGCCCCGTTCAGATCCGCGCCCCGCAGGTCCGCCGCCCCGTTCAGATCGGAACCGCGCAGATCCGCGCCCCGCAGATCCGCCCCGTTGAGATCGGAACCACGCAGGCTCTTCCAGCCCGGAGCTCCGTCCGCATCGGGCACCGGAAGAGGCGGAGCCACTTGTCAGCCACCCGTTTCCGGCCGCCGCCGAACCATCACCGGACGGGCGAGCGCCGCACGGCCGGGGTCGCGGAGGTCGTGGCGCCCGGTACCGCGACGGAGACGACCAGCTCTTCCTCCCCGGCGACGGCCACTCGTTCGGCGGGTGGGCGCCCAGCCTCGAGTCGGCGCGCAAGGCGCGACAGCGGGTAGTTGATGGCGAAGAAGATGCATCCGATCACGAAGTAGGTCTCGAGCAGATTGCCGTAGAAGTTGAAGAACGACTTGCCGAAGCTGAGCAGTTCCGGTGCGGCGATGATGAAGAGCAGCGAGGTGTCCTTGATCAGCGTGATGAGCTGCGACACCAGGGCCGGCGTCATCCGTGCGAGGGCCTGCGGCAGCACGACCCAGCGCATCGTCTGCCGGTACGTCAGCCCCAGTGACCGCGCGGCTTCGCTCTCGCCACGCGGGATGGAGGCGATCCCGGCTCGGACGATCTCGCCGATCACGGCGCTGTTGTAGATCGTCAGGCCGACGATCCCGGCGATCACGGCTTCGCGCGTGATCCCCGTGCGGAGCATCGCGATGTAGACGACGAGCAGGATGGCGAGGATCGGCGTCGCTCGCACGATCTCGATCAAGGCGGTGACGATCCACCGCCCAGGTCCCGACAGTGCCGACCGGACGACCCCGAGGAAGACGCCGAACACGAGGCTGGCGACGAGCGAGACACCAGCCACGACCAGCGTCACGAACAGGCCACGAGCCAGGAACAGCCAGGTCGAGGGGAGCAGGAACGGTTCCCATTTCCGCGCCTCCAGCGTTCCCGTCGCGAACAGCAGCACGACCACCGTCACGACCAGCGCCGCGGCGACGAGCCCACCGCGCCCCGGGGCGATCCCGCGGAGCCGGGACGTCGCGCCCAGTGCCGTCATCGGGTGAACGCCAGTCGTCGCTCGAGCCGTCCCACCAGCCACGCAAGCGGCAGCGTGATCGTCCAGTAGGCGACGAGCATCGCGATGTACGGGGTGAACTGGAACGTGCGCGATTCGATGATGCCGGCCGCCTTCAGCAGCTCGTTCACCGCGATGCCCCCCGCGATCGCCGTGTTCTTGACGAGGGCGATGGCGAGGTTCCCGAGGGGCGGGATGACCGTGCGGATCGCCTGCGGCAGCACGACGAACCGGACGGCCTCGAGCTGTGACAGGCCGAGCGTCCGCGCCGCCTCGACCTGGCGAGCGTCGACCGACAGGATCCCGGAGCGGACGACCTCCGAGACGTAGGCGCCCGTGTAGACCCCGAGACCGATGAGCGCCGCGAGGAAGGGCTCCCGCGTCACGTTGAGATAGGCCGGCGCGAGCAGCACGGCGAGGAAGAGGAGCTGAACCAGCAGCGGCGTGTTGCGGAAGAACTCCACGTAACCGCGGGCGAGCGAGGAGAGCAGGGGACCGCCCCACACCCGGACGCTCGCCACCATCGTTCCCAGGACGAGCGCCACCGCGAGGGCGCCGACGCTCAGCTGGAGCGTCGTGAGGTACCCCTGGACGAACAGGCTCGCGTTGTCGTCGAGCGTCAGAAGGCTCACCGCGAGGTGGTGATGGGAGGCGACGGCGCGCCCCGGCCGGACGCGGCCGGGGCGCGCGTGGCTGTCGCTGTCATCCGGGCCGATCGAGCGAGCCCGGCCTGGCGCGGGTCACGACGCGGGCGGCAGCTTTGCCTCCTTCGTGGTGTAGGCGCCGATGTTCTTGTCCCACAGCGCCTTGAACCGGCCGTCGGAGTCCATCTTCGCGAGGACGTCGTCGACGAACGCCTTCAACTCCGTGCTGCCCTTCTTCATGCCGATGCCGTAGTTCTCGGTCGTGAACGGCTCGCCCTTCAGCTCCGTGTCCGGGTACGCGCTGATGAGCCCGAACAGGATCACGTCGTCGGTCGAGACAGCGTCGCAGCGCCCGTCGTTGAGCGCCTGGCCGGCCTCCGTGTAGGTCTTGAAGAGGACGAGCTCGGCCTGGGGCGCCTTCTCGCGAACGTTCTTCTCCGAGGTCGAGCCCTCGGCCGAGCAGACCTTCTTGCCGTTGAGATCGTCGACCGAGGAGATCGAGGTGTCGCTCTTCTTGGCAAGGATCGACTGGCCGGCGACGTAGTACGGGCGGCTGAAGTCGATCTGCGTCTTGCGCTCGTCGTTGATCGTGAACGTGCTGATCACGAGGTCCACGCGCCGCTCGTTGAGGAACGGGATCCGGTTGGCGCTGACCGCCTCGACCAGCTCCGCCTCGACGCCCAGCTCCTTCGCGATCTCCCGGCAGATGTCCGCGTCGAAGCCCTGGACCTCGTTGTTCGTGGGATTGCGGAAGCCGAACCCGACAACGTCGAACTTGACGCCGCAGGTGAGCTTCTTCGCGTCCTTGATCGACTGCGGCGTCGAGACCCCTTCCACGATGACGGCGCTCGGGCTTCCGCCGGACGCGCCAGGTGAGCCGCCTGCGCCGGTGCACGCGGCAAGCAGCGCCACCAGCCCGAGCATCGTTGCGATTCGTGTCATGCCTTCTCCTCCATCAGTGGCGCAGGATCGTGTTGAGGAAGCGTTTCGTCCGCTCCTCCGCCGGGTCGTTGAAGAACCGCTCGGGAGAAGCCTCCTCCACGATCTCGCCGCGGTCCATGAAGATGACCCGATCGGCGACCTCCCGCGCGAAGCCCATCTCGTGGCTGACGACCATCATCGTCATGCCGTCCCCCGCCAGCGCCTTCATCACGTCGAGGACCTCCTTGATCATCTCGGGGTCCAGCGCTGACGTGGGCTCGTCGAACAGCATGATCTTGGGCTCCATGCACAGCGCCCGCGCGATCGCGACACGCTGCTGCTGGCCGCCCGATAGCTGCGTGGGGCGGGCGTCGGCCTTTTCCGGGATGCCCACCTTCTCCAGCAGCCGGCGTGCCCGCTCCTCGGCGCTCGAGCGGTCGAGCCTCGCCACCCGGATCGGGGCCAAGGTCAGGTTGCCCATCACCGACAGGTGCGGGAACAGGTTGAACGATTGGAACACGACGCCGATGTCCCTGCGAAGCGCATTCACGTCGAGCCGGCGATCGCTGAGCGAGCGTCCGTCGACGATGACTTCGCCGGCGTCGGGTGTCTCCAGCCGGTTGACGCAGCGCAGCAGCGTGCTCTTGCCGGAGCCGGAGGGGCCGATGACGACGACGACCTCGCCGCGCTGGACCTCCAGGCTCACGTCGCGCAGCGCCTCGAAATCACCGAACCGCTTCCGGACGTGGCGGATCTCGATCATTGGCCGCCCCTCGGGGCGGACGGCCGGAGCCCCCGTGCCTGGATCACCGGTCGGGCGAGCGTTGGTGGCCACAGTCGGCCGATGGTAGCACCCGGGAATCGGGTCGGAGCCTCGCGGCCGGCGCCGAAACGTGATCGTCCGAACCGTCTAGGATGCCCCAGCGGGCGGGAGTAGCTCAGTTGGCAGAGCGTCAGCCTTCCAAGCTGAATGTCGCGGGTTCGACCCCCGTCTCCCGCTCCATCCACCCTCAGGTGTGCCGGCCCTCCGTCCAGCGGGCCACGTTGGCCAGGATCAGCTCCGGTCGCGGGAACGCCTCGCACAGCATGCGGTGGTAGAGCGCCTCTTCGGCTGATCGAACCGGCTCGTTCGTGCTCGCCCGATAGGCGTCGAGATCGATGTCGTCGAGCATCGGCCGCAGCGCTTCGGCGAGCAGGTCGAGCGTCCCGCTGCCCTCGTCGAACTGCTCCTTGGTTCGCCACACGATGTCGTCCGGCAGCAGGTCCGCGCAGGCGCCCCGGAGGACCCACTTCTCGACCACACGCCCATCCGGCATCGTCCGCAGCTTCAGCTCCGGCGGCACCGTGAGGGCCATGGCGATGAAGGCGGTGTCGAGGAACGGAACCCGGCCCTCGAGGCCATGGCGCATGGTCAGCCGGTCGACCCGCTGCAGGTTGATGTTGTGGAGCGCCGCGACCGAGCGACGCAGCTCCTGGTGCAGCGTCTGCGGGTCGCTCAGCGTCTTGTGATACGCGTAGCCGGCGAACAGCTCGTCGGCCCCTTCGCCGGTCAGGATCACCTTGACGTGTCGCGCCGCCAGCCGCGAGCAGAACCAGGTCGGGATCGCGCTGCGCACGAGGTCCTGGTCGAACGACTCGAGGGCCTGAACGATCTCCGGCAGATGCTTGACCACCTCGGCCGGCGTCATCAGGTACTCGTGGTGGATCGAGCCGATGTGGGTCGCCACCCGGCGCGCCGCCTCGATGTCGCGGGAGCCCTCGAGGCCGACCGCGAACGTGTGCAGCTTGTCGACGTGCTGCCGCGCGATGGCGGCGAGGACGCTCGAGTCCAGGCCCCCGGACAGGAACGCGCCGACCGGGACATCGCTCATGAGATGCGACGCGACCGCACGTTCGAGCTCCTGCCGCACGAGGGCCACGTGCTCCTCGACGGACCGTTCCACGGGCGGGCCGCTCGGCACCTGGTAGTAGGGCACGAAGCCGGTGCGGCTGTCGAACCACGTCCCGGGCGGGAACTCGTGGAGCTCGTCGACCCACTCCGCCAGCGGCGCCATCTCCGAGGCGAACGCCAGGACCGGACGGCTGTCGGAGTCGACGCCGCGACCCCAGTAGAGCGGCTTGATCCCGATCGGGTCGCGGGCGAGAAAGAGCCGGTCCTCGTCGCAGATGGCGATGGCGAACATGCCCTCGAGCATGCTCGGCGTGTCGACGCTGCAGTCCTCGAACAGGTGGAGGATCGCCTCGTTGTCGCTGGTGGTGGCGAACGTGTGCCGAGTGGCGAGATCCGGCCGCAGGGTGGGGAAGTTGTAGATCTCGCCGTTGCCGACGATCGCAAGGGAGCGCGTCTCGTCGTAGAGCGGCTGGGCGCCGCCCTCCGGGTCCATGATCGCCAGCCGCCGGTGGCCGAGGACCCCGCTGCTCTGGACGTGCACCCCGGAGCCGTCCGGACCACGATGGGCGAGGCCATCCATCGCCCGCTCGACGAGCGCCCGATCGGCCGTCCCCCAGATCCCCGCGATGCCGCACATCGGCAATGGTCCTCGTTGCGTTCCGGCCGGAGCGGTCCCGGAGCCGCCGCGGTCGGCGGCGGCGCTCTGTTTCCGCCGCCATCGTAGATCGGTTGCGTTTCATGCAAACCCTATTGCATCTGACGCACCGGTCTGTCACCGTGCGCCCGTGGCACAAGAAAGCCCGAGCAGCCTGCGTCGCGCCCTGGACCTCCTCGACGCCCTCGCGTCCGACGCCGCCGTCGCGGACGGTGGCTGGGGCGTGAACCGTGTGGCGGCGCAGCAGCGCCGCGACAAGAGCCAGGTGTCGCGGACGCTGCGGGACCTGGCCGAGGCCGGCTGGGTGGAGCGCGACAACGTCTCGATGGCCTACCGGCTGGGCTGGCGCGTGTTCGCCCTGGCCGCCCGGGCCGGCGATCAGCACCTCCTCGCGGCCGGTGCCCCGATCCTCCGGCGGCTGGTCGAGAAGGACCTCGGCGAGCGGATCCACCTGTCCGTGCTGCGCGGCACGGAGGTGCTGACCCTCCTGACCGAGTCCCCGCCCCGTGCCGTCCAGACCATCGCCTGGGCGGGACGACTCGTCCCGGCCTACAACACGTCGTCCGGCCGGTCCCTGCTGATCGACCTCGACCGCGTCGAGCTGGAGCGTCGCTTCGTCGGCGTGCCGTTCGTCGCCATGGGCCCCAACGCTCCGCGCGATGTCGGGGAGCTGCACGAGCGGATCGTCGACGCCCGGCGCCGGGGATACGCGCTCGTCGACGAGGAGTTCGAGCCGGGTCTTGTCGCGGCCTCCGCGCCGGTCCGCGACTTCCGGGGCGACGTGATCGCGGCGCTCAATGTCTCCGCTCCGAAGTACCGTCTCGGGCCGCGACTGGCGCTCGCCGGTGAGGTGGTCAGGGCGGCAGCGGACGAGCTGTCGCGCCAGCTGGGCTGGGACGGCGCTCGTCACGGAGGTCTCGCCGGCGACCCCGACCGGGTCGTCGCGGCTGCCACGAAGATGCCGGCATGAGCATCATCGACTACCTCCAGGCGCAGGGCGACCGGCTCTTCGGCCTGGCGATCGAGCACCTCGTGATCGTCGCGATCTCGGTCAGCATCTCCACGGTCATCGGCGTCATCCTCGGCATCCTCACCTACCGGACGGATGCGCCGCGCCGCGCCGCGCTGTCGGTCACCGGCATCTTCCTGACCATCCCGTCGTTCGCGCTGTTCGGGCTGCTCATCGCCCCGCTGGGCCTGGGGGCCACCCCGGCGATCGTCGCCCTCGTGATGTACGGACTGCTGCCGATCGTGCGCAACACGATCACGGGGCTGCGATCGGTCGATCCGGCGATCGTCGAGTCCGCGCAGGGCATGGGCATGGGCCGCACCGCGCGGCTGTTCAAGATCGAGCTGCCGATGGCCTGGCCGATCATCATCACCGGCATCCGCGTCGCGGCCGTGATCATCGTCGGCATCGCGGCGATCGCGGCGGTGGTCAACGGGCCGGGCCTCGGCAAGGACATCTTCCGGGCGCTGGCCCGGGTCGGGACGCCGACCGCCGTCCCGCAGGCGGTCAGCGCGGTGCTGTTCATCATCGCCATCGCGATCGCCATCGACCTGCTGTTCGTGGGCATCGCCCGGCTCACCACATCGAAGGGGATCCGTGCCTGACATGACGACGACCACGACGCGTGACGGTGGCGCCAACGGCGCCGAGACCATGATCCGCCTCGAAGACCTGAGCAAGGTCTTCCCCGGCCAGGCGAAGCCCGCCGTCGACCGCGTGGACATGGACATCCCGAAGGGCGAGATCGTGATCCTGGTCGGGCCGTCCGGATGCGGCAAGACGACCACCATGCGCCTGATCAACCGGCTGATCGAGCCCACCTCCGGCCGGATCATCCTCGAGGGCGAGGACGTCACCAAGGTCAACCCGGATCGACTCCGCCGCCGGATCGGCTACGTCATTCAGCAGGTCGGCCTGTTCCCGCACCAGACGATCGCGGACAACATCGCGACCGTGCCGCGGATGCTCGGCTGGGACGAGAAGCGGATCCGCGCGCGCGTCGACGAGCTGCTGGCCATGGTCGGGCTCGAGCCGTCGACCTACCGGACCCGCTATCCCAAGCACCTCTCCGGTGGCCAGCGCCAGCGCGCCGGCGTCGCCCGTGCCCTCAGCGCGGATCCGCCGGTCATGCTCATGGACGAGCCGTTCGGGGCGATCGACCCGATCACCCGCGACCGCCTCCAGAACGAGTTCCTCCGGCTCCAGCAGACGCTCCGCAAGACGATCGTCTTCGTGACCCACGACATCGACGAGGCGATCAAGATGGGCGACCGGATCGCGATCCTGCGCGAGGGGTCGAAGATCGCCCAGTACGACACCCCGGAGCGCATCCTCGCCGGGCCGGCGGACGACTTCGTGGCCGACTTCATCGGCGCAGGTGCGTCGCTCAAGCGGCTCGGGCTGACCCGCGTTCGCGACGTCGAGCTCGTCCAGTGGCCCACCGCGCCATCCGACGCGACGCGGGCGCAGGTGCTCGAGGCGTTGCGCGGGTCGGACAAGGGCGCGGTCCTCCTGCTCGACGAGCAGCGCCGGCCCGTGCGCTGGATCGGGGGTCGTGAGATCCAGCGAAGCGATCAGCCGCTGTCCGAGATCGGCCTCGCGTCGGACGCCGTCGTGCAGCCCCACGCCACGCTTGCCGACGCCCTCAACGAGATGCTCGCCTCGCGGTTCGGCTGTGCCGCGGTCGTGGACGACTCCGGCGCCTACATGGGCTCCGTGGAGTTCGGGACTGTCAGCGGCCTGATCCAGGAGATGCGCCAGGAGGCCCGGGCCCAGTCGCGGGCGGCCGCGGAGGAGCTCCACGCGGCCGGGACGGTGGGCGCGTGACGGAGGTCGTGGGCCGGCCGGTCGAGATCCCCGACGCAGCGGAGGCCGCGGCGGCGGCGGCCCCCGGCGGCGCCACGACGCTGCGCGGCAGGCGAGCGACGATCCTCGACTACGTCGGCCTGCCGATCGCGCTCGTGGCGGTCTGCGTGGTGACGTTCCTGTGGGTCGGCGCGCAGAACCTGGGCAGCATCGAGCGCCGCATCCTCACCGCGGACAACATTTTCGACGCCTTCGTCAAGCACATGTCGCTGACCGTCATCTCGACGATGTTCGTCATCCTGATCGCGGTCCCCCTCGGGATCGCGCTCACCCGCCCGGGCGCGCGGGCGTTCGTCCCACCGATCCTCGCGGTCGCCAACATCGGCCAGGCCGTCCCCTCGATCGGGGTGCTGGTCATCCTCGCCCTGGTCTGGTCGATCGGCTTCTGGCCGGCGATCATCGCCCTCGTCGTCTACTCCATCCTGCCGGTCCTGCGCAACACGATGGTCGGCCTCCAGCAGGTCGACCAGCCGACGATCGAAGCCGCCCGGGGCATGGGCATGACGAAGCGCGCCGTGCTCCAGAAGATCGAGCTGCCGCTGGCCGTGCCGGTCATCCTGGCCGGCGTCCGGACCGCGCTGGTGATCAACGTCGGCACGGCCACGCTCGCGACGTTCGTGTCGGCCGGCGGGCTCGGCGACATCATCAGCAAGGGCCTCGTCAACAATCGGCCAACGGTCACGCTCGTGGGCAGCGTCCTGACCGCCGCCCTTGCCCTGTTCATCGACCACATCGGCGCCATCGCCGAAGCCCGGCTGAGCCCGAAGGGTCTCTGACCGCCATCTCGCCAGAGGAGGAGTGCACTTCGACGTCCCGCTCGGTTTGAGCCGTCATCAGTGGAGGAGATCACACCCATGCACCTCAGAACCCCAGGGCGACCCATCGCCCTCCTGGCCAGTCTCGCCCTCATCCTCGCGGCCTGCAGCAGCGCTGCCACCGCCTCTCCGGGTGGCGGCGGGGCGAGCGCCTCGCCCGCCGGGGGCGCGAGCGCCTCTCCGGCCGGGGGCGCGAGCGCCTCGCCCGCGGCCAGCGAATCCATGGGCGCGGAGCCGAGCGCCTCGGCCGGTGGCGGCGACGTCGACCTGACCGGCGTCGAGGTCACCGTCGGCTCCAAGGAGTTCACCGAGCAGCTGATCCTCGGCGAGATCACCAAGCAGGTGCTGGAGGACGCCGGGGCCACGGTCGACGACCAGACCGGGCTCACCGGCTCGACGGTCGTGCGCGAGGCGTTGACCTCGGGCGAGATCGACATGTACTGGGAGTACACGGGTACCGGCTGGATCACCCACCTCGGCAACGAGGCGCCCGTCGCCGGCGCACAGGAGCAGTTCGACGCGGTCAAGGAGGCCGACGCCGCCAACCAGATCGTCTGGATGGACCCGGCGCCGTTCAACAACACGTACGCCATCGCCCTCGCCAGCGAGAAGGCGACCGAGCTCGGCGTGACCAAGCTGTCCGATCTGACGACCGTCGCCAGCGCGAACGCGGACGCCACGACCCTCTGCGCGGCCGCGGAGTTCCTGAGCCGGGACGATGGCCTGCCCGGTCTCGAGGAGGCCTACGGGTTCACCTTCGGCGACAACGTCTCCGAGCTGGAGCTTGGTCTCGTCTACACCTCCATCGACAAGGGCGACCCCTGCACCTTCGGCGAGGTCTTCGCCACGGACGGCCGCATCGCGGGCCTCGGCCTGACGGTGCTCGAGGACGACAAGGAGTTCTTCCCGAGCTACCTGCCGTCGCTGAACGTCCGCCAGGAGGTGTTCGAGGCGAATCCCGGCCTCGCCGACCTGTTCGCGCCGATCGCCGAGGCGCTCGACAACGACACGATGACCGGGCTGAACGCGAAGGTCGACGTCGACGGCGAGGAGCCGGCCGACGTGGCCAAGGCGTTCCTCGAGGAGCAGGGGCTCATCGGGGGCTGACCCGCCACCGCCACGCGTCACGCTCGCCCGGCGCCACTACCGGCCCGGGCGAGCGTGCGTCCCGCCCCGCACAGACAGGAACAGGTGGCGTGACCGACACCGATCGGGCCATCGAGCCCAACACCGATCAGGCCGTCGAGCCGGCGGCGCCGCGCCGCCGCGGCGGCCGGGCCGGCCACCAGCGGAACCTCCTGCCGCCCCAGCGGCCGTGGGCCCAGCCCCGCCTCCGCTACCCCCCGACCGAGGTCGTCTCCGCCGACGAGCTGGAGGCGATCCACGATACCTCGCTGCGCGTCCTCGAGGAGATCGGCATGGACTTCCTCGACGAGGAGTCCCGTCGGCTCCTGGCCGAGGCGGGCGCGCGGGTCGAACCGGGCAGCGAGCGCGTCCGGTTCGAGCGCGACATGGTCCTCGAGCGGATCCGGACGGCGCCGTCCTCGTTCACACTCCACGCTCGCAACCCGGCGCACCACCTCGCGATCGGGGGCGACCACCTGGCCTTCGGCACCGTCGGCAGTGCCCCGAACGTGGCCGATCTCGATCGCGGCCGGCGGACCGGCAACCGCGAGGACTTCCGGAACCTCGTGCGGCTCGCGCAGTCGCTCGACGCGATCCACTTCTTCGCCGGCTATCCGGTCGAGCCGGTCGACGTCCACGCCTCGATCCGCCACCTCGACGCGATCCACGACCTGCTCACGCTGGCGGACAAGCCGATCCACGCCTACAGCCTCGGCCGGCAACGGAATCTCGACGCCCTCGAGATGGTGCGCATCGCCCGCGGCGTGGATGCCGCCACGCTGGAGCGCGAGCCGTCGATCTTCACGGTCATCAACTCGAGCTCGCCGCTCCGGCTCGACACGCCGATGCTGCACGGCATCCTCGAGTACTCGGCGCGCAACCAGGTCGTCGTCATGACCCCGTTCACGCTGGCCGGCGCGATGGCCCCGGTCACGCTTGCGGGCGCCGTGGCCCAGCAGAACGCGGAGGCGCTGGCCGGGATGGTGATGACGCAGGTCGTGCGGCCGGGAGCGCCCGTGGTGTACGGCGGGTTCACCTCGAACGTCGACATGCAGTCGGGGGCGCCGGCGTTCGGGACGCCGGAGTACATGCGGACGGCGATGATCGGCGGCCAGCTGGCGCGCCGCTACGGGGTGCCGTACCGCTCGTCGAACGTCTGCGCGGCCAATGCCCTCGACGCCCAGGCCGCGTACGAGTCGGTCTTCTCACTGTGGGGCGCCGTCATGGGCGGGGTCAACCTGATGATGCACGGCGCCGGCTGGATGGAAGGCGGGCTGCAGGCGAGCTTCGAGAAGATGGTCCTCGACGCGGAGCTGCTCCAGATGGTCGCCGCGTTCCTCGACCCGGTCGTGGTCGACGAGGGCACGCTGGGCCTTGACGCGATCCGCGAGGTGGGCCCGGGCGGCCACTTCTTCGGCGCTGCCCACACCCAGGCCCGCTATCGGACGGCGTTCCACAAGCCGATGCTGTCCGACTGGCGGAACTATGAGAGCTGGCAGGAGGCTGGCAGCCCCGAGACCGCCGGGCGGGCCAACCGGCTCTGGAAGGAGCTCCTGGCGGCCTACGAGCCGCCGGCGATCGACCCCACCGTGGCGGACGAGCTGGCCGCGTTCGTCGAGCGCCGCAAGGCCGAGGGCGGCGTGCCCACGGACTTCTGAAAGGATCCCCCGTGAAGTCATCGGCCCAGGTCGTCGTCATCGGCGGCGGCGTCGTCGGTTGCGCCGTCCTGTACCACCTCACGAAAGCCGGCTGGACGGACGTGATGCTCCTCGAGCGCAAAGAGCTCACGTCCGGCTCGACGTGGCACTCGGCGGGCGGGATGCACACGCTCAACGGCGATCCGAACGTCGCCAAGCTCCAGCAGTACACGGTCCAGCTGTACCAGGAGATCGAGCGGATCTCCGGCCAGGACTGCAGCATCCACCTGCCCGGCGGGCTGCTGCTGGCCGACACGGACGTGCGCATGGACTTCCTGCGCATGGCGCAGGCCCGCGGCCGCTATCTCGGGATGGACCTCGAGCTGCTGAGCCCGCGCGAGGCGCAGGCGCTCTTCCCGCTGCTCGACCCGGACTGCTTCGTGGGCGCGATGTACGACCCGGTCGAGGGCCACGTCGACCCCTCCGGCGTGACCCGCGCCTACGCCATCGCCGCCCGGATGGCCGGCGCAGAGGTCCACCGCAACACCTGGGTCACCGGGCTCGACCAGCGGCCGGACGGGACATGGGACGTCCATGTCGACGGTGGCACGACGATCCACGCCGAGCACATCGTCAACGCCGGCGGGCTGTGGGCCCGCGAGGTGGGCCGAATGATCGGCATCGAGTTGCCGGTCCTGGCCATGGAGCACATGTATCTCGTGACCGAGGACATGCCGGAGGTCGCCGCGAACATGGCCGCCACCGGCAAGGAGATGGCGATGGCCATGGACTTCGGCGGCGAGATCTACATCCGCCAGGAAGGCGGCGGAATGCTGCTCGGTACCTACGAGCAGGCGTGCGTGCCCTGGTCGCCGAGAGAGACGCCGTGGGATTTCGGGGCGCAGCTGCTGAAGCCGGATCTCGAGCGGCTGACGCCGGAGCTGGAGGTCGCGTTCCGCCACTATCCGGCCATGGCGACCGTCGGAATCCGGCGGGTCGTCAACGGGCCGTTCACGTTCTCGCCGGACGGCAACCCGCTCGTGGGACCGGTGCCCGGTCTCCGGAACTGCTGGGTGGCCTGCGGGGTGATGGCCGGCCTGTCGCAGGGCGGCGGCGTTGGGCTTGCCCTCGCGACGTGGATGACCGAGGGCGACCCGGGCATGGATATCTGGGCGATGGACGTGGCCCGCTACGGTCCCTACGCCACGATCGGCTACACGAACGCCAAGGTCCGCGAGAACTACGCCCGCCGGTTCCGGATCACCTTCCCCAACGAGGAGCTGCCGGCCGCGCGGCCGCTCCACACGACGCCGATCCACGACCGGCTGACGGCGGCCAACGCGGTCTGGGGCGCGGCCTACGGCCTCGAGCACGCACTCTGGTTCCAGGCGCCGGGGAAGCCGCCGACCGAGGAGGTCACGTTCCGACGCTCGAACGCCTGGGATCGGGTCGCCGCCGAGTGCACGGCCGTCCGCGAGGGAGTCGGGCTCATCGAGACGGCGAACTTCGCCAAGTACCGCGTGACCGGGCCCGGCGCGGCGGGCTGGCTCTCCGGGCTCCTGACCAACCGGCTGCCGAAGGTGGGACGGATCGTGCTGACGGCGATGCTGAACCCGCAGGGCCGGATCGTCGGCGAGTTCACCGTCGCGCGGGCCGGCGAGGAGGAGTTCTTCCTGTTCGGCTCGCAGGCGGCGGAGACGCACCACCGGCGCTGGTTCCTCGACCATCTGCCGACGGACGGCAGCGTCGCGTTCCGGGTGCTCGGGCTCGGACTCGTGGGGCTGTCCGTCGCCGGGCCGCGCGCACGCGACGTCCTCCAGTCGGTCACGGACACGGATCTCTCGCCGGAGGCCTTCCGGTTCATGGACTTCCGGTCGGTCGACGTCGGGATGATCCCGTGCCGTATCGGCCGGCTCAGCTACACCGGCGAGCTCGGCTACGAGCTGTGGGTCGCGCCGGAATACCAGCGGGCGCTGTTCGACCTGCTCATGGCCGCCGGCGCGCCGCACGGCATCCGGCTGTTCGGCCTCCGGGCGCTGATGTCGCTCCGGCTCGAGAAGAGCTTCGGGACCTGGTTCCGCGAGTACCGGCCGATCTACACGCCGCTGGAGGCCGGTATGACGGGCTCGATCAAGCTGGACCACCCGTTCGTCGGCCGGGAGGCGCACGAGGCGGAGCTGGCTCGCGGCGCGGCGCGGCGGCTCGTGACGCTGGTCGTCGAGCCGGATCCCGACGACCCGGCGGACGCGATCGGCGACGAGCCGATCTGGCACGACGGCTCGGTCGTCGGCTGGGTCACGTCCGGCGGCTACGCGCACTGGTGCCGCGCCTCGGTCGCGCTGGGTTACGTGCCGGCGGCGCTCGCCGATCCGGCCGCGGATGGGCGGTTCGAGATCGAGATCATCGGTCGGCGGCGCCCGGCCCGGCTCCAGCCGGAGCCACTGCTCGACCCGGAAGGTCGCCGGATGCGCCAGTGACGGCGGAGCGGCGGATCGTCGTCGACGACCGCCCCATGGCCTTCCGCGACGGCGAATCGGTGGCCGTCGCCGTCCTGCGGACGGGCGAGCATCCGGGCCACGGGGGGACGCTCTGCCTGGCCGGCGACTGTGGCAACTGCGTCGCCGAGGTCGGCGGGGTCGCCTGGGTCCGAACCTGCCAGACCCCCGCCCGACCGGGGATGGTCGTCCGGCGACATCCACCGACCGGCGGCCCGCGACTTCCGGCCGGCGCGCAGGCGGAGGCCATGGGGGAGCCCTGGGCTCCACGCGTGCACGTGCAGCGCGAGCAGGCCGATCTGGTCGTCATCGGCGCTGGCGACAGCGGCCGGGCTGCGGCGGCCGACGCGACCCGCGACGGCCGCCGGGTGACCGTGCTCGACGCCGGAGCCGGCGTGGAGGTGGTCGGGATCTACGCCGGTCCGACGATCGTGGCCCGCACGGGGGAGGGGATGCTCCACCTGCACGCGCACGAGGTCGTCGTCGCGACGGGCGCGGCCGAGATCCAGCCGGTCTGTCCGGGCAACGGTTTGCGCGGCCTGCTCACCGGGCGGGCGGCCGAGCGACTGTACGCGGCGGGCATGGACCTCGGCACCGCCGTCGCGATCGGCACCGCGCCGGACGGGGTGCCCTGCACCGGGCTGGCGGGGCGGCTGGTGAGGTTCGAGGGCGACGACCGGGTGTCGGCCGTCGTGACCCTTGACGACGACGGCGCCCAGCGACGGACCGCCTGCGACACGGCGATCCTCGGGCTCGGACGGACCCCGCGGGACCTGCTCGCCCGGATGACCGGGCACCCCGCGGTGAGGGTGGCCGGCTCCGCGGCGCGGACGTTCGACCTCCCGCCGCCGCCTGCCGAGGGCGTGGTCTGCCCATGCACGGGCTCGACGGTCGAGGACCTCGAGAGCCTCTGGGAGCGCGGCTTCCGCGAGCTCGAGCTGATCAAGCGCTCGAGCCTCGTCGGCGTCGGCACGTGCCAGGGCGGCGCCTGCCTGCCGCACCTCCGCGCCTTCATCGCCGACCGGACCGGCCAGGCGCCGGAGCCGTTCACGGCCCGTCCGGCCTCGCGCCAGATCACGCTCGGCGAGGCTGCCGCCGGCGTCCACGTCGACGCGTTCCGGCGGACGGCGCTCCACGACGAGCATCTCGCCCTCGGCGCGCGGATGGACCGGTTCGGCGGCTGGTGGCGGCCATGGCACTACGGCGATCACCTCGCCGAGTACCGGGCGGTCCGCGAGGCGGTCTCGGTCGGCGACGTGAGCACGCTCGGCAAGCTCGTCGTATCCGGTCCGGACGCAGTGGAGGCGCTCGAGCGGCTCTACCCCTCGCGGGTGGCGGACATCCGCGAGGGCCGGTCGCGTTACGTCCTCCTGCTCAACGAGCGCGGCCACCTGATCGACGACGGGATGGTGCTCCGCGAGGCCGAACACCGCTTCGTGCTGACCTTCACCTCCGCCGGCGCCGGCAACGCCGAGGCCTGGCTGCGCGACTGGATCAAGATTTGGGGGCTGCGGGTCCACGTGCTCGACCGGACGATGTCGCTGGCCGCGATCAACGTCACCGGGCCGCTGGCGACGGACTTGCTGGGGCGCCTCGGCCTCGCCCAGCCGCCGGCCTTTCTCCGCCACGTCCACGCAGACGTGGCCGGCGTGCCCTGTCACGTCATGCGCCTCAGCTTCACCGGCGAGGTGTCGTACGAGCTCCACCACCCGGTCGACCGGGCCGTCGAGCTGTGGCGCGTGCTGCTGGCGGCCGGGCACGACCTCGGCATCGCCCCGCATGGCCTGCAGGCGCTGCAGGGTCTCCGGCTCGAGAAGGGCCACGTGATCGTGGGCATGGACTCGGAGCTGGATTCGACGCCGCGCCGCCTGGGCATGGACTGGGCCGTCCGGATGGACAAGCCGGAGTTCGTCGGCCGGGCCGCGCTCGAACGGACCGCGGGGCTGCCGGACGCGCGCCGGCTGGCAGGGTTCACGATGCCCAGCCCGGCTCCGGCCGAGGGCAGCCCGGTCACGTCCGCCGGCGAGATCGTCGGCCACGTCTCGTCCAGCTTCACGTCGCCGGTCCTCGGGCGGGCGGTGATGCTCGGCTGGCTCAAGCGCTCGCCGTTCCCGACCGAGGTCGAGATCGACGGCCGCCCGGCCTCCGTCGTCTCGCCCCCGTTCTACGACCCGGAGGGCGTCCGTGCTCGCGCTTGAGCCGCTCCAGGGCGTGCGAGTCGTCGCCTCGTCAGAGGCGCTCGATGCGATCCCCAGCGAGGATGGGGCGACGGTCCTTCGCCTCGCGCCGGACGACGTGTTCGTCCTCGACGGCCTCCTCGACCTGGCGGTCGCCGACCCGCACGCGATCGTCGCCGGCGAGCCGGGCTTCGTCGGCAGCTGGCTCGGGCCGGAAGAGCTCGCCGCAATCGTCGTGCCGCACATCGAGTGGCCGCTCCCCGCGGAGCGCCCGGCACTCGCCCAGGGTTTCGTCGCCGGCGTTCCGGCAAAGCTGTGGCTCACGGCGGACGGGGCGCTGCTCCTCTGCGCGGCTGCCTACGCGCACGAGCTGACCGACCGGCTCCGATGATCGAGGAGGGCGTCGAGCGCCGGATCGCCTTCCGCTGGGCGCAGCCGAAGCGGACCTACGACGTGGTGATCGTCGGTGGCGGCGGACACGGCCTGGCGACGGCCTACTACCTCGCCGCGCGCCACGGCATCAGCGACGTGGCGGTGCTGGAGGCCCGCTACATCGGGGCAGGCAACTCCGGCCGCAACACCACGATCATCCGGGCCAACTACGGGGTGCCCGAGGCGGTCCGGTTCTACGGCCACAGCGTCGACCTGTACGCCACGCTCAAGGACGAGCTCGAGTGCTCGTTCATCCACCAGGCCAAGGGGCTGATCTGGCTCGCCCACACGGAGACGGCCATGCGGGCCGAGCGCGCCCGCAGCCTGCTCAACCTCGCGTGCGGCATCGAGACGGTCATGATCACGCCGCAGGAGGCGAAGGGGCTGTGTCCGCAGCTCGACCTGTCCGGTGGCGGCCGGTATCCGGTGCTGGGCGCCTCGTACCACCCCCGCGCGTCGACTGCGCGCCATGACCGGGTGGTGTGGGGCTACGCGGCGGCCGCGATGCGACGGGGCGTCGACGTGATCCAGGGAACCCCGGTCACCGGGCTCCTGCGCGACGGCGACCGGGTCACGGGCGTCGAGACCGCGAGCGGGCCGATCCGGGCACGCGTCGTGCTCAGCGCCGTCGGCGGCAACGTCACCGCGCTCGCCGGCCAGGCGGGCGTCCGGCTGCCAATCCGCACGCACCCGCTGCAGGCCTTCGTGACCAACGGCTACGCCGAGGACTTCGGGCCGATCCTGAGCGACACCGAGCTGCTCTGCTACGCGTCCCAGACCGGGCGCGGGCAGATGCTGGTGGGGGCCGAGTTCGACCCCCAGCCCAGCTACTCGCTCCGCTCGTCGTTCAGCTTCCTGCAGAGCGCCTCGGCAAAGATCGTGCATCTCCTGCCGTTCATGCGGGATCTGCGGATCCTCCGCCAGTGGAGCGGGATCTGCGACATCTCGGCCGACTTCTCGCCGATCCTCGGCGCCACCGGCGTCGACGGCTTCCTGGTCACGACCGGCTGGGGCACGTGGGGCTTCAAGGCGATCCCGGCCGGGGGCGAGGCCATGGCCGAGCTGATCGCGACCGGGCGGACGCCGGACCTGATCGCGCCGTTCGCGCTGGGCCGCTTCGCCGCGGACCACGTCCTCGCCGACCAGGGCTCGACCGGGACGCGCTGATGCTCTGGCTCCCCTGTTCGAACTGCGGCCGACGCCCCGTGGAGGAGTTCACCTTTGGCGGCGAGCTTCGCGTGCCGGACGAGGCGATCGTGGACCCGGCGGCGCGCGACCTCGACTACGTCTGGATGCAGGACAACCCGGAGGGCATCTCCACCGAGCGCTGGTTCCACGCAGCGGGATGCCGGCGCTGGCTGACCGTTCGCCGCGACACCGCGACGGACTCCGTCGTGGCCTGACGGCTCGCGCTGCAGGCGCCATGCCGTAAGGTTCCGCGGTGGCCCTCATCGTCCTCGACGCGCTGACCAAGCGCTACCCCGGCGTCACCGCGCTCGACGACCTGACCCTCGAGATCGAACCCGGGATCGTTGGCCTGGTGGGCGCCAACGGCGCCGGCAAGAGCACCCTGATCAAGCTCCTGCTCGGTCTGCTCGCCCCGACGAGCGGTCGAGCCACGATCTTCGACCTCGACGTCCGCACGCGAGGCACGGAGATCCGCCAGTTCGTCGGCTACATGCCGGAGCACGACGCCCTGCCGCCGGACACGTCGGCCACGGACTTCGTGTCGCACATGGCGGAGATCAGCGGGTTGCCACGGCCGGCGGCGCGCGAGCGGACCGCCGAGGTGCTCCGCCACGTGGGCCTGTACGAGGAGCGCTACCGCGCCATGGGCGGCTATTCGACGGGCATGAAGCAGCGGGTCAAGCTCGCCCAGGCGATCGTCCACGATCCCCGGCTGCTGCTGCTCGACGAGCCGACCAACGGCCTGGACCCGGCCGGCCGCGACGAGATGCTCGAGCTGGTGCGCCGGACGGGGACGGAGTTCGGGATGACGGTCGTCGTCGCGAGCCACCTGCTGGGGGAGATCGAGCGCGTATGCAACTACCTCGTCGCGATCGAGGCGGGCAAGCTGCTCCGCGCCGCGCGCCTCGACACCTTCACGGAGCAGACCGGCGTCCTGGCGGTCGAGGTCGAGGATCGCGCCGATGAGCTGGCCAGCGCACTGGTCCTGCACGGCCTCGACGCGCGCGCCGTGGGCCGGGTCGTGCTCGTGGCGCTGGAGGACGATCGACCGTACGACCTCGTTCGCGATGCCGTCGCGGCTCTCGGCCTGCCGCTGATCCGGCTGGAGCAGCGCCGCCACCGGCTCGAGGACCTCTTCGCCGACGCGGAGCCCGGCGAGACGGCCGCGTGAGCGGTTCGGCGTCCGTCCCGCCGTTCGCGCCCGGCGCCCCGGCGCTCCGGGGCTCGCCAGGCGGACCCGAAGGCAGCATCTACGACCTCGGCTACCGCAACTACGATGGCCCGCGCCTCGGGCGGACGCATGCCATCCGCGCGCTGTTCGTGCATACCCTGAAGGTCTGCTACGGGATCGGCCGCGGGGGGCGCGCGAAGCTCGCGCCGTTCATCCTGCTGGCTTTCGCGACGATCCCGGCGGTGGTGGCCGTCGGTGCGCTGGCGTTGATCCGCCAGGTCGGCGGCGGGCAGATCCCGGAGGAGGCGTCGCCCGTCCGGCACGACACGTACTACGGCATCGTGGCCACGCTGGTCGCGCTCTTCTGCGCCGTCCAGGCGCCGGAGACGCTCGGCCGAGACCAGCGGCACCACCTCCTCTCGGTGTACTTCGCTCGCGCGCTCCGGCGGACCGATTACGCCCTCGCCCGGTTCGCGGGCATCGCCGCTGCCGTCCTCGTGTTCGTCCTGCTGCCGCAGCTGATCATCTTCTTCGGGCTGGTGCTGTCCGCGGAGGACGTGGCAGCAGAGTTCGGCCGGGAGGCCCGGTTCCTGCCGGGGATCTTCGGCCAGGCGATCGTCCTGAGCGGCGTGCTGGGCGGCATCTCCGCGGCCGTGTCGGCGTACACGCCGCGCCGGGTCTACGCGACGACCGCGATCATCGTGCTGATCGCCGTCACGCCGCTCGTGAGCGCCGTGCTGATCGAGCTCGGGGCGATCTCCCTGGCGACGCTGCTCGTCCTTCTCAGCCCGGCTGACATCCTGGCCGCGACCAACGCCTGGTGGTTCGACTCGCGGCCGGAGAGCACGGCCATCTTCCTGACGGACCTGCCGCTCGAGGCCTTCCTGGCGGCCGCCGCCGTCATCACCGCCGCATGCGCGGCGATCCTCGTCAGGCGCTACGAGCGAATTGCCGCGTGATCCGCGAGCGCTCCGCGGACGAGGCCCGATCCACTCCCCCGAGCACCAGCACCGGGCCGCCGACCGGGCCGGCCGGACATCCCGCGGCGGCGGCGGAGGTCGCCCCCGGCGCGCCGGTCGTCCTCGACCACGTCTCGCGCTGGTACGGCAACGTCGTGGCCGTCAACGACATCTCGTTCAGCCTCCTGCCGGGCGTCACCGGGCTGCTGGGACCGAACGGAGCGGGCAAGTCGACGCTCCTGCACCTCATGGCCGGGCTGCTGCGGCCATCGGCCGGCTCGGTCCGCGTCGAGGACCGGCCGGCGTGGCGGAACCCCGAGGTGTTCGGCCGGATCGGGCTCGTGCCGGAGCGGGAGGCGGTCCACGCGTTCCTCACCGGGCGCGAGTTCGTGACCATGAACGCGCGCCTCCAGCACCTGCCGAACGCCGAGGCGGCGGCCGCAGCGGCGATCCGCATGGTCGACCTCGAGGCGGCGGCGGACCGGCTGGTTGGCACCTACTCGAAGGGCATGCGCCAGCGTGTCAAGCTGGCCGGCGCCCTGGTCCACGAGCCGCGGATCCTCCTGCTCGACGAGCCGTTCAACGGGATGGACCCGCGCCAGCGGCTGCACATGACGTCCCTCCTGCGAGGGATGGCCGCCGAGGGCCGGACGATCCTGTTCTCCTCGCACATCCTCGAGGAGGTCGAGCGGCTGGCGGATTCCGTGCTCGTCGTGTACGCGGGTCGGCTCGCCGCGTCAGGTGACTTCCGGCAGATCCGCCGGCTCATGACGGATCGACCGCATACCTTCACGGTGCGCTCATCCGACGACCGCCGGCTGGCCGCGGCCCTGCTCGCCGACGCGGCCGTCTTCGGCGTCGACCTGGCGGGCGACCGGGTGTCCGTGTCGACCTCCGACTTCGGGGCGTTCACGCGGATCGTCGCCCGGGTCGCCCGGGACGCCGGGATCACCCTCCGCGAGCTGACCCCGACCGACACGTCGCTCGAGAGCGTGTTCGCCTACCTGGTCCGCCGATGAGCGCCTTCGCGACGATCGCGGAGGTCACGCTGCGCGGACTTCTCGGGCGCCGGCGGACGGTACTCCTGATTCTCCTCGCGGGACTGCCGGTGCTGGTGGCGCTGCTGGCGCGTCTCGGGGGCGGTCGGCTCGACGACGCGCTCGTGGCGATCCTCGAGCTGGGCGTCCGGACCGTGCTGCCGCTGACCGCGCTCGTGTTCGGAACGTCCGCCCTGGGCGCCGAGCTCGAGGACGGGACCGCCGTGTTCATCCTGGCCAAGCCCGTCCCGCGATGGCGGATCGCGCTGGCCAAGACCCTTGTGGCGGGCCTGCTGGCGGCAGCCCTGAGCGTGGGTTCGACGCTGTTGACCGGGCTGCTGATCGGCGGGGTGGACGGATCGACGCTGGCGACGACGTTCGCCTTCGCCATCGCGGTCGCACTCGCCGGGTTCGCCTACGCGTCGCTCTTCGTGGCGCTCAGCATCGTGACCGGCCGGGCGCTGATCGTGGGCCTGATCTACACGCTCGTCTGGGAGGGAATCCTGGCCGGCATCCTCGAGGGCACCCGCCTCTTCAGCGTGCGCGAGGCGACGCTGTCCGTGGCCGAGGCGCTCGCGCCGCTCGGGGCGGGCATCGATGGTGACGTCGAGACGGCCACGGGGCTCGCCCTGCTCGCCATCGTGACGGCCGTAGGACTGGCGCTGACGACGGTCCGCCTCGGTGGCTACGAGGTGCGGGGGACCGAGTAGGTTGACGCGCGCCGCGCTTGCGGCCATCCTGTTGCAACTAGTTGCAACAGTGGAGCCGCACGTGATCTCACTTCTCGATCTGATGCCCTTGCCTGCCGCCGCGGCGGCGGCTGCGGCGGCCGCGGGCGCGGGCGGCGGACTGCTCGTGACGGGCCTCCTGCTCGGCATCCGGCACGGTTTCGACTGGGACCACATCGCGGCCATCACGGACATCACCTCGACGACGGCAACCGCGCAGGTCGGATCGCAGGCGCACGAGGCCCAGCATCGGTCGGTCGTGCGCGGGCACGAGCACGGGCACGGCGGGGCCGGTGAGCTCCGTGCCCACGATGCGGGACCGGCCCCGGACGCGGTCGCGGTCATCGTGTCCGGCGCGGGGATCCCGCGCGGAGGGTTGATCGCCGAGCAGCGCCACGCGATCGTGCTCGGGACGCTGTATGCGCTGGGCCACGGCCTGGTCGTCGGGCTGCTCGGTCTGGCGGCCCTGGCGTTCGGTGCGCTCCTGCCGGAATGGGTCGATCCGATCATGGGTCGGATCGTCGGCGTGACGCTCCTGGTCCTGGGCGTGTGGGTCTTCTTCTCGCTCTGGCAGTACGCGCGGCACGGCACGGAGTTCCGGCTGCGCAGCCGCTGGATGCTCGCGTTCGACGCGATCCGCTACGGCTGGCGCCGCTTCCAGGCCCGGCTGCACGGCCACGAGCACCACGATCCGATGGAGATGAGCTCGTACGGCCCGCGGACCGCCTTCGGGGTGGGGATGATCCACGGGATCGGGGCGGAGACCGGTACCCAGGTGCTGCTGATCACAACCGTCGGCGGCGCGGCCGGGCAGGGGCTGGGTGTGCCGATGATGCTCGCGTTCATCGCCGGCCTGCTCGTGTCGAACTCGGTCGTCGTCCTGGTCACGGCCACGGGGTTCGTCGCCAGCCAGATCCGACAGCGCCTGTACGTCGCGGTCGGTGTCCTGGCCGGCGCGTTCAGCGTCTGGATCGGGTTGCTGTTCCTCTTCCAGGGCGAGGGGACGCTGCCGGACCTCGAGCGCATCCTGGGCTTCATCGGTGCGTAGGTGACCGCGCCCGACTGGCAATCGCTGCCCGACCGGCTCCGCGCGCGCGGGCTGCGCTGGACCCCGCAGCGCCGCGTGCTCGTCGATGTGCTCTCCCGGACGCGCGGCCACGTGACCGGCAGCGAGCTCGTCGAGCGCTGCCGGGCGATCGAGCCGGCCACGATCCCCTCGACGGTCTACCGGACGCTCGACGTGCTCGAGGAGCTGGGCATGGTCCGCCACGGTCACGCGGCCGACGGGCGCGAGGAGTTCCATGTCCTGCCGGAGGCGGACCACGGCCACCTGCACTGCGGGGCGTGCGGTGGGAGCTGGGACCTCTCGGCCAACGAGGCGGACGGCCTCGTGCGCTCGCTCCGGGCGGGCCGCGGGTTCGTCGTCGACCTGTCGCACGTCACGATCGTCGGTCGGTGCGGCGCGTGCTGCGGCGAGCCCGGAACCGAGGGCTGGTAGCCGCCGCGTCAGCCCTCCGAGGTCGGGACGCCGAGGATGTTGAACCCGGCGTCGACGTACAGGACCTCGCCGGTGACGGCGGCGGCCAGATCGGAGCACAGGAAGACGGCCGCGCCGCCGACGTCCTCGATCGTCACGTTCCGCCGGAGCGGCGCGACGTCGCCGAAGGCGCCGTGCATCTTCTTGAAGCCGGCGATCCCGGCCGCGGCCAGGGTGCGGATCGGGCCGGCGCTGATGGCGTTGACGCGGATGCCGTCGGGACCCACGTCCGCGGCCAGGTAGCGGACGCTAGCCTCGAGCGCCGCCTTGGCGACGCCCATCACGTTGTAGTTGCCGACCACCTTCTCGGCCCCGTAATAGGTGAGGGTCAGAACGGCGGAACCGGGGTGGAGCACATCGCGGGCCTCCCGGACGAGGGCGACCAGCGAGTAGGCGCTCACGTCGAGCGCGAGCGCGAAGCCGTCACGCGACGTTTCGACGAACTTGCCCTCGAGGTCCTCGCGGCGCGCGAAGGCCAGCGCGTGGACCAGGATGTCGAGCTCGCCCTGCTCGTCGCGCCACCGCCCGAAGACCCGCCGGATGTCGTCGTCCGACTGGACGTCGCACGGCTCCACGAACGTCGACCCGACCGACTCGGCCAGCGGTCGAACGCGGCGGTCGATCAGGCTCTCGACGGACGAGAACCCCAGGGTCGCACCCTCGGCGTGGAGTGCCTGCGCGATGCCCCAGGCGATCGAGTGATCGTTCGCGACGCCGAAGATCAGCGCCTTCCTGCCGTCCAGCTGTCCCACCGGGTCCTCCTGCTCGCGCGCCTCGTGCGCTGGAGCATAGCCTCGGGTCAGCTCGGTCGGGTCACCCGCACGTCGTCGAAGGCGGCCTCGACCAGGCTGGCGCCGGCGGCGTCCCGGGCGATGAACCGGAAGCGGACCGTCTGGCCGGCCCACCGGTCGAGAGCCACCGATGCCGTTCGCCACGCACCGTCCCGATCGACCGCCGCGCCCCGCACGAGGAAGACCGTGGCGGCCGACCCCGAGGCCGGGATGAGCAGCACCCGGAACTCGTCGTCCGCCGTGGACAGGGCACTGTGCGCGAACGTCCAGGCGAAGGTGAGCCGCTGGCCGGCGGTCGAGCGTAGCGTCATCGGGCGTGTCTCGACGCTCGTCGTCCCGCCGTCGACGTCGTACGCCCCGGCGCTGGCGCCGGCGGTCAGACCCGTCGCGAACGCGTAGCGGCCGGAGGGCGTCGCGTCGAGCTGCTTGGCGCCGTCCTGCGCGGTGGGGGACGGGTTGCCCTGTCGCCAGGCGCCGGCCGTCGCGGTGTCCGTGCCGGCCGGGTCGATCCGCCAGCCGCGACCCACCTCCAGGTCGTCGTCGAAGACGCCGCAGCGGGCGAGCGTCGTCGCAGCCCCCAGGATGCTGTACGGGCACCACGCCCGCTCGGCCAGGTAGAGCACCGCCTCGCGGTTGCGCCCGGTCTCGGCGGCGATCAGCGAGTCGTCCGGGTAATCGACAGCCGACATCTCGAACGTGTAGCTGTGGATCCGGTAGCGCCCGTAGGCGTAGTCGCGGGTCGTGCCGGACGTCAGGTAGAGATCGCTCGCCTGCTCGGGCTTGTAGCCGTTGGAGGCCGCCATCGCTCGGCCGATCGTCCGGAGCGATGCCAGGTCGTCCGCGCTCATGTCGGACGGCAGGTCCGCCGTCGTGTAGCCGTAGGGCCACATGACCAGCCGGCCGAGCTCGTGGAAGGTGATGTGGGTCCGGATCTGCTGGCGGCCGTTGACGACCCGCGAGGCGAGGAAGTCGCGGAACGCGCGGCTCTCCGGGGCGGAGAAGGCCGAGGGCCCGGCGTACGTGATGGCCTGCGGGTTGTCGCTCGTGCGGCCGCCGCTGTTCCAGCGGTAGTCGTAGTTGCGGTTGAGGTCCGTGCCGATGTAGGTCGAGCCTGCGTTTGGCTGGCGGTTCTTCCGCCAGCGGCGGAACGAGCCGCCGGAGATGTCGTACTCGGCGCCGTCCGGGTTGACGAGAAAGACGATCCAGATCTCGCGGCTGTTCACGATCCGGGTGATGCGCGGGTCCGCCCCGTACCCGTCGGCCAGCCAGCCGAGGATCCGGAGGGCCATCTCGACGCCCATGTGCTCGTCCGAGTGGTGGCCGCCGTCGTAGAGGACCTCGGGCTCGTTCTCGTCGACCGCCACGTTGTCGGACACCTTGGCGGCCCACAGCTCCCGGCCCTGGTAGCTCCTGCCGAGCGAGAAGCGCCTGACGATGCCGGGATGCGCCGCGGCAACGGCGCCGACCTCCGCGCCGACCTCCGCGTACGTATGGTAGCCCTCGAACCCGGCGGGAAAGTCCGGCGAAGCGGCCGAGACGCCGGCCGCAGGCAGGAGCGAGGCGGCCAGGGCGCCGGCGACCACGGCCGAGAGGCGACGATGGGGCAGACGCATGGCGGCAGTGTCGACGGTTCGGTCCGCCTCGGACACCACCGGATCGGACCCGACGACCCGGTCCCTTCGGGCCATGCCCCGGGTCGCCGGGCGGCGGGCGGTACACTGCCGGGCCGGGGCAGGCCACCCCGTCGTGCCGCCAGCCGACCGCCCGGCCGGCACGAGCGCCGCAGTCGCCGCAGACGCCAGGAGCCCCTGATGACCACCGAGTCGCAGCCGCGCCTCAAGATCACCTACGCCACCCTCCGCGCCGACAACGAGGAGCTGCACCGCCTCTACGAGGCGGGCCTCGAGCGGGCCAGGGCACGCCTCGGCGGGCAGCACCGGAACCTCGTCGACGGCCGCGAACGGGACGGCGACGGCACGTTCGAGCTGCGCTCGCCGATCGACCGCGACATCCTCGTCGGCACGTTCGCGAAAGGGACCCGCAGGGACGCCCAGGACGCGATCGACGCCGCTCGGCGCGCGCAGCCGGCCTGGGCCGCGCTCGGCTGGGAGCGCCGGCTGGAGATCCTGGACCGCGCGGCGGGCCTGATCAGCGAGCGCCAGATGGAGTACGGCGGGCTGATGGCCATCGAGGTCGGGAAGAACCGCCTCGAGGCGCTCGGCGAGGTCGAGGAGTCCGCGGACCTGATCCGCTACTACGCGCTGACGGCGAGGGACAACGACTACTACGACCATCCGATGGAGAACCTCGGCGACGCCGCCGTCCATACGCGGTCGATCCTGCGCCCGCACGGCGTGTTCGCGGTGATCAGCCCGTTCAACTTCCCGCTGGCCCTGTCGGCGGGACCGTCGTCCGCGGCCCTGATGGCCGGCAACACGGTCGTCTTCAAGCCGGCCAGCGCCGGGGCGATGAGCGGGGTCGTCCTGGCCGAGGCGTACCGGGACGCCGGCATCCCGGACGGCGTCTTCAACCTCGTCATGGGCCCGGGCGACACGGTCGGGCAGGAGCTGCAGGAGAACCCGGGCATCGACGGGATCGTCTTCACGGGGTCGTACGAGGTGGGCTTCGAGCTCTTCCGGACGTTCTCGAGGAGCTTCCCGCGGCCGTGCATCGTCGAGATGGGCGGCAAGAACCCGGCCATCGTCACCCGCCGAGCAGACCTCGAGGAGGCCGCCGAGGGGATCATGCGCAGCGCCTTCGGGTTCGGCGGCCAGAAGTGCTCGGCCAACTCACGGGTCTACGTCGAGCGGCCTGTGCACGACGAGTTGGTCCGCCTGCTGGTCGAGAAGACCGAGGCGATCGCCGTCGGCGATCCGCTGCCGCGCGAGGGCTGGCTGGGCCCCGTCATCGACCGGAACGCGGTCGAGCGGCACCAGAAGGCGGTCGCCGAGGCACGCCGCGACGGCACCGTCTTCACCGGCGGCGAGCACCTGACCGACGGCGACCTGGAGCGGGGCTGCTACGTCGAGCCGACGGTCGTCGGTGGCCTGCCGGCCGACCACCGGCTCTTCCGGGACGAGCTGTTCGTGCCCTTCACGGCGGTCCACGCGGTCGACTCGCTGGACGAGGCGATCGTGCTCGCCAACGACTCGATCTACGGGCTGACTGCCGGCGTGTACAGCGAGGACCCCGCGGAGGTCCAGCGGTTCCTCGACCGGATCGAGGCGGGTGTCCTGTACGTCAACCGGCGCGCGGGCGCGACGACGGGCGCCTGGCCGGGCGTCCAGGCGTTCGGCGGCTGGAAGGGCTCCGGATCGACCGGCAAGGCGGGCCTGTCGATGTACTACGTCGGGCAGTTCCTCCGGGAGCAGAGCCACACCGTCGTCGACTGACCGGCCGGAGGGGCCGGTCTGCCGCGGAACCACCCGGCTCCGCGCGGTGTAGGGAGAGCGACACTTCCGCTCGGAGGCTCGACCGATGATCCGGCGCTTGCTGCTCCCCGTCGCCGTCCTGCCCGGAACGCTGCTGCTGCTCGCCGGCGCGCTGGTCGCCCCTGCGCTCGCCGGGGGTGGCTGCGACGGTGGTGCGGGTGCCGAGGCGAGCGAGGCCAGCTCGTCGGTGGTGAAGATCGACGGTTGCGCGTTCGTACCGACGATCGACCGCGTCCAGGTCGGCGCCGAGATCACGTTCCTGAACTCCGGGATGACCCCGCACGACGTGACCGGGACCATGGGCACGTGGGGCAGCCGGCTGCTTGAGCCCGGCGCGTCCTGGTCCACGCGGTTCGCGAGGCCCGGCATCTACGCCTACTCGTGCAGCCTCCATCCCGGGATGGCCGGCGTGGTCGTCGCCGGAGCCGGCCCGGCGGCGGGCGCCGTTGCCGCGAACGTCGAGTCGGACGGGGCGCAGGTCAGCGACGTCCCGCTCGATCCGGGCGCGGATGCGGCCGACGGCGGTTCGTCAGCCTCGACCGCGGCAGCGTTTGGCGGTGCGGGTCTCGTCGTCGGCGTGCTGGGGACGGGCCTTCTGCTTCGACGCCGCCGGCAGGAATAGACTGCGCATCCGGCCCAGGGTCGGTTACCCTCGAGGTCTCTGGCGATCGTCACGGAGCGGGACCGCCTGGTATCGAGCTCGATGAATCGCGATCATCTGGAGTTCTGCGCGAGCGAGGAATGGGCCGAGATCCTCCAGAAGGACATTCTGCCCTGGGCCCTGCGTGGGCGGGACCTGGGCGATGATGTCCTGGAGGTCGGGGCCGGGCCGGGGCTGAGCACGGACGTCCTGCGACGATTGGTTCCGCGCTTGACCGCCGTGGAGCTCGACGACGACCTCGCGGCCGCGCTGACCGACCGCCTTGCAGGGACGAACGTCGAGGTGGTGAAGGCCGACGCTACGGCCTTGCCGTTGGCAAGCGACCGGTTCTCGGCTGTGACCTGCTTCACCATGCTGCATCATGTGCCATCGGGCGCGTTGCAGGATCGGCTCCTTGTCGAGTTGTGTCGAGTCCTCCGGTCCGGCGGACTGTTCGTCGGCAGCGACAGCATTGCCAGCGCGGACCTCCGTCAGTTCCATGCCGGCGACACCTACGTGCCCATCGACCCGGATGGACTGCCCAACCGCCTGGAGTCAGCGGGCTTCGTCGATGTCGAGGTGGAGGTCGGGTCCGAGCTGACCGGGACCTTCCGATTCGCGGGCACTGCGCCACCCCCCGAGGAGCGACCGTAGCCCTCTGCTAGACTCCGCGGCGGTATCCAACCTGCATAGAATCGATGCATAGAGGTGCACCTTGGCCGAGGCCGTGGCGCGGATCGCGCAGGGACGCCCCGTTCCCGACATCGTCACGGAGCTTCCGGGACCGAAGGCCCGCACCCACATCGCCTTCGACGAGGCCTGGACCTCGCCGAGCCTGCCCCGCGCCTACCCGATCGTCCCCGTGCGCGGCGACGGGCTGACCGTCGAGGACATCGACGGGAACCTGTTCCTCGACTTCGCGGCCGGCATCGCGGTGACGTCCACGGGCCACGCGCACCCGGCCGTGGTCGACGCGATTCGCCGCCAGGCGGGCGAGCTGATCCACTTCAGCGCGTCCGACTTCTACCTGCCGATCTACCCCGAGGTCTGCCGCCGGCTCGCGGAGTCGGCCCCGATCGCCGGCGGCCGGGCCCGCACGTACCTCGGCAACAGCGGGACGGAGGTCGTGGAGGCGTCGATCAAGCTGGCCCGCTTCGCGACCGGCCGCCCGTACGTCGTCGCGTTCCTCGGGGCGTTCCACGGGCGGACGTACGGCTCGGTGTCGCTCACGGCGTCGAAGGCGAAGTACCACGCCGGGTTCGGCCCGCTGCTGCCCGGGGTCTTCCACGCGCCCTTCGGCCGGGTCGAGGACCTGCGCTGGTTCGACGAGGTCCTGTTCGAGCGCCTCGCGCTGGCCAGCGAGGTGGCGGCGATCATCGTCGAGCCGGTCCAGGGCGAGGGCGGCTACATCGTTCCCGAGGACGGCTTCCTCGAGGGCCTGCGGGCCCTGTGCGATCGCCACGGGATCCTGCTGATCGCCGACGAGATCCAGTCCGGGGCCGGCCGGACGGGAAAGATGTGGGCGGTCGAGCACTGGGGTGTGAAGCCCGACATCGTGCTGACCGCCAAGGGCATCGCCAGCGGGATGCCGCTCGGGGGGATGATCGCCCGGGCGGACCTGCTCGAGTCCTGGACGGCCGGCGCGCACGGCTCGACGTACGGGGGCAACCCGGTGGCCTGTGCCGCCGCGCTCGCGACGATCGACCTGCTCGAGGCCGGTCTGATGGACAACGCACAGATCCGAGGCGAGCAGGCGCTCGAGGGGTTGCGGCCGCTGCTCTCCCGCCATCGCGGCCTCGTTCGCGACGTCCGCGGCCTGGGCCTCATGCTGGGCGTCGAGTTCGACACGCCGGACCATGCCGAGGAGGTCCAGTGGGCGGCCTTCCAGCGCGGACTGCTCGTGCTGGAGTGCGGCAGGCAGGCCGTCCGGATGGCGCCGCCGCTCGTCGTCTCGGAGTCCGAGATGGCGACCGCCCTGCGGCTGTTCGCCGAGGCGGTGGCGGACGTCGCCGGGCCGGCGGAGCGCGAGGTCCGCGAGGAGGCCGAGGCGGCCGGCGGGCTGACCGGCGTCGAGGCGGCGGGCTGACGGCGCTCCACGCACGGTCGCGCCGACGATGAGCTCGAAGGTCGCCTCGATGCGTGACGCCGTGGCGGATCTCGTGCGCGACGGTGACACGGTCGCGATCGAGGGCTTCACGCACCTGATCTCGTTCGCGGCCGGTCACGAGATCATCCGCCAGGGCCGGCGCGACCTGACCCTCGCCCGGCTCACGCCCGACGTGATCTATGACCAGATGATCGCCGGCGGCGTGGCGCGCAAGCTGATCTTCTCGTGGCTCGGCAACCCGGGCGTCGGGGGTCTCGGCGCAATCCGCCGGGTGACGGAGGGCGCGTCTCCCAGCCTCGAGCTCGAGGAGTACTCGCACTTCGGGATGGTCGCGCGCTACACGGCGGGCGCGGCGAACCTGCCGTTCTTTCCGCTTCGCTCGTACTTCGAGACGGACCTGCCGAAGGCCAACCCGCTGATCCGTCCGATCGAGTCGCCCTACGGCGACGGCGTCGTCTACGCCGTGCCGCCGCTCCACCCGGACGTGACGATCGTCCACGCCCAGCGGGCGTCGGCCGCCGGCGACACGCAGGTGTGGGGTCTGCTCGGCTGCCAGAAGGAGGCGGCGTTCGCGGCCGATCGCGTGATCGTCGTGGTCGAGGAGCTCGTCGCCGACGAGGTCATCCGCGCCGACCCGAACCGGACGATCATCCCGGGGCTGATCGTCGACGCCGTGGTCGTCGAGCCCTGGGGCGCGCATCCCTCGTACGTCCAGGGGGCATACGACCGCGACAACCGCTTCTATGTCGACTGGGATCCGATCTCGCGCTCGGCCGAGGCCACCGAGCAGTGGCTGCGCGCGTGGGTCCACGACCTGGACGGCCGGGCGGCGTACCTCGAGAAGCTGGGGGCTGATCGCGTCGCCTCGCTGCGGCCCGGCCCTGCCCCGAGCGGGGTCGTCGACTACGGAGCGTACCGGTGAGGGCGTGGCGCCCAGCCAGCTGGGCCGCAGCGGGCGGCTTCGGCGTTTGCGTCACACGCAAGCAAGCGTCCGGCGGAAGGACGATGTGCCGCGTGCGTGGTCGATCGGTTGCGTGGAACGCAAGGAACGCGCCAGGAACGCGCCGATGCGAGGCAGTGGCCGTCCTGCCCTTGCGTCTCAGGCAAGGGCGCGGCTGCTTCCGCGCGCCGGTGGTCGCTTGGTTGCGTCCCGCGCAAGCCGGAGCCGGGGCCTTGCGTCCGGCGCAACGACGCGCCCGGGTGGCGCCACGCACTCGGGGGGTGCTCCCTTGACCGACTCGACGGCCGACCGACGATGACCTTCTCCAGCTCCGAGATGATGATCGTCGCGGCGGCGCGCGAGCTGGCCGGCCAGCGGGTGTGCTTCGTCGGTGTCGGCCTGCCGAACATCGCCGTCAACCTCGCCAGGCGGACGGTCGCGCCCGAGATGGAGCTCGTCTACGAGGCCGGCGTCTTCGGCGCTCGCCCGGCTCGCCTCCCGCTGAGCATCGGCGACCCCACGATCGTGACCGGCTCGACGGCCGTGACCAGCATGTTCGAGCTGTTCGCGTTCTACCTGCAGGGCGGGCTGATCGACGTCGGGTTTCTCGGCGCTGCCCAGATCGACCGGTTCGGCAACATCAACACGACGGTCATCGGCGACTACGCGGCGCCCACGACCCGCCTGCCGGGCAGCGGCGGCGCGTGCGAGATCGCGATCAACGCGCGCCAGGTCTTCGTGATCATGCGCCAGTCGGCGCGGAGCTTCGTCGAGCGGATCGACTTCCGGACCTCGCCCGGGAACGTCGGGGGGGCGGCGAACGCGGCACGGATCCGCAACGAGCAGGGCTGGCTGGGTCGAGGGCCGAGCGTCGTCGTGACCGACCTCGGGATCTGGCACTTCGACGACACGGGCGAGATGCGGCTCGACTCGCTGCACCCGGGCGCGACCCTGGAGCGCGTGCGGGAGACGATCGGCTGGGAGCCACGGATCGCGACGGACCTGGCCGCGACCCCGGCACCCACGGACGAGGAGCTCCGGCTCATCCGGGTGGAGCTGGACCCCGGAGGCTCGTACACGAGCTGAGGTGCCGCCGCGGCAGCAGGAGCGCGCGAGGCCGCCCCGGTCGCCGCCGCCGAGGCCTCCTGCGACCAGCGCGGTGACCATGCCGAACATGCCCTCCCGACCCTCGGCGTGGTGGAGGATGTGGCAGTGGAATGCCCACGCCCCGGGCTCGTCGCAGTCGATCACGACATCCCAGCGCTCGCCCGGGTTGACACCGAGCGTGTCGCACGTGAACGCCGCCGAGCCGAGCGGATAGCCGTCGCGGGCAACGACACGCATCGGCATCCCGTGGAGATGCCAGGGATGCATCATGTTTCCCTCGTTCATGAACCGGATCACGATCTTCTCGCCAAGCGTGGCGACGATCGGAGCGGTGGCCGGAAACCCGCGGCCGTTGATCGTGAACCCGCCCAGCGCGTCGTTGCTGATCCAGATGATGTCCTGGCTCCGTGCCGTGCAGGGCCTGGTAGCGCTGGGCGGGATCCCTCGGCTCGACGATGAACGCCCCGAGCAGGCCGCGCCCGACCTGGTCGGTCGCGTTGTGATGCGAGTGGTACATGTGCGAGCCGGGCGTCCGGGCCGTGAACTCGTAAGTGAACGCCTGGCCAGGCGTGATCGGGTCCTGGGTCACGTGGGGGACGCCGTCCATGTTGTTCGGTAGCCGCTGGCCGTGGAAGTGGACACCCGTCGACTCGTCGAGTTTGTTCGTGAAGTTGAACCGGACCCGGTCGCCCTCCACGACGGTGATCCGCGGCGCCGGCCACGTTCCGTTGTAGCCGAGCGCGTCGAGCGGCTCCTTCCGGGCGTCGATCCGGTGCTTGATCCGGTCGATCGTCATGTCCCAGACCTTCACGCCGGCCTCGACACGCGTCGGCTCGAGGGGCTGGTTGCCGGTGCCCTCGAGCTGGCCGGCTTCACCGCCGAGGAACCGCTCGACGACGGCGAGGGCGTTCGCATCGTGATCGACTTCGCTGGATGCCGACGGCGCGGCCGAGTGGTCGGTCGACGCGGCGGGCGCCCCGGACGGCCCCGGTGAGCCGGCGGGTGAGCTGCTCGGCGCCGCGGCCCATGGGGTGCCACCCGGTTGGTAGGACCAGGTGGGCGCGGTCCCCGGCTGGCAGGCCGCAACGCCGAGGGCGATCAGTCCGCCGCCCGCCATGGCCGACGTGCGCAGGAAGCCGCGACGGCTGACAGCCGCCGGGTCGACGATGGTGGATGCGGGGGGCGCGGGGCGTGCGAACGGCGTCTTCATGACCCAGAGTGTCCGGGCCAGCCGTTCTGCGCCGCAGGGCCGGACGGCCCATTGCCCCTGGGCCAAAGGTCGCCTCGCGGGTGACGCGCGGCCCGCTGGCCGCCAGTCGCCGACGGCGAGTTGCCAGGCGAGCTACTGCATCGCCTCCGCCAGCTCGATCGTCGCGTCGCGGCCGAGTGCGCTCTCGATCCGCAGCGTGATCTCACCGCGCTGCCAGATGAGGACGTCGCCGACCACGCGACGGGTCTCCTCCACCGCCTCGCCTCGTTCGTCGATGTAGACCAGCGAGTGCGGGCGTCCGGTCACCCACCAGCCCCGGCTGCCCGCCACCCGCGTCTCCTCGACCCGCGCCGCCCCGCCGACGAGCTGCTTCTCGAACCACCCCTCGCCCACCCGACCTCGCAGCTGGGTGACGAGCAGGCCGACATCGGGCACCTGCGTGGCCGGCAGCTCGGCGCCGCTTGCCCAGACCTGCGTCACCCGGCCGGCCGTCACGTACGTCGCGTCCGGCGGGCCCAGCTCAGCGCGGTCGAGGACGAGCGGCTCCAAGCCGGCCAGCTCGGCGGCCTCGTTGGCGTCCACCGCAGCGCCCAGGCCGAGCCCCTCGCCGGGCAGCGCCGGCGGGCTGGAGACCAGCGCCGAGGCCGGTCCAGAGGCCGCCCCCGATGCCGGGGCGACCGGCGGCAGGCTCGAGCCGGGCGGCAGGAAGACGATCCGCAGGCCGGGCAGGATCAGCCCGACCGCGGCCGCCGCGGCCGCCAGCGCCAGCACCAGCGCGATCGCGGCGAGCATCGCCCGCCGAACCGGACGCCCGCCCCCGAACCAGGCCGACCAGCCGGTTCGCCTGGCGATCGGCGCCGGCGCACCGGCCAGCCTGGCCGAGACGCGCGCCGCCAGCTCCGGCGCTGCTGGCCACTCGATCGCCTGCCCGAGGAGTGCGAGACGCTCCTCCAGTTCGTCCATGCCGCTTGGCCGCATGGGCTCAGCCATCGAGGTTGCCCTCGGGCTCCGCGGCGGCCATCGTGTCCCGGAGCCGGCTGAGCGCCCGGGACAGGCGCGACTTGACGGTGCCGCGCGGAATGCGCAGGGCGTCGGCCGTCTCCCCTTCCGAGAGCTCGAGGAAGTACCGGGCGCCGATGACCTCGCGGTCCTCGTCCCGCAACCGGTTGATCGCGGCAAGCAGCGCGATCCGCGACTCGTGGGCGAGGACCGCCGACTCGGGCGATGGAGCCGCATCGTTCGAGGGGCGGTCCTCGGCCGCACGAAGGACGAGGCCCGTCCGGCGGCCGGCTGACCGGCGCCGGTTGCGCGCCTCGTTGGCGACGATCCGGAGCAGCCACGGCCGGAAGAGGCTGCCCGAGCGGAAGCGACCCAGCGCCGCATGCGCCTTCAAGAAGGCCTCCTGGCAGGCGTCCTCGGCGTCACCGTCTGGCGCGATCAGGTGGGCCGTGCGGACGGCGACGTCCTGGTGGCGCCGGACCAGCTCCTCGTAGGCCATGACCTCGCCTCGGCGTGCACGCTCGATCAGCTCGGCTTCTTCCAGTGGACGGCCCTCCACGGTCAACCGTATCCCGTACACCGCGCCGGTTCCAACGGTTCCGGAAGCCGACGAGGGTCGGCCGCCTGCGGCCGCCTACACTCAATTCGTGACGACCTCGGGGCCGGGCCGCGTGTTCCGCCGCTCGGCGGTGGCCGATCCGCCCGTCGCCGTCGAGGCGAACGGGTCGACCATCGTCGATGCCGAGGGGCGCGAGTACCTCGACGCGGCCGGCGGAGCGATCGTCGTCAATGTCGGGCACGGCCGACGCGAGATCGCCGACGCCATGGCCGCGCAGGCGACACGTCTGGCCTACGCCCACGGCAGCGCCTTCACGACCGAGCCGCTCGAGGCGTACGCCAGGGAGATCGGCCCGCGCCTGCCCGTCGACGATCCGGCGATCTACCCGGTCTCCGGCGGGTCGGAGGCGATGGAGACGGCCCTCAAGCTGGCCAGGGCATACCACCTTGCCCGCGGCGAGCCGAACCGCTGGATCGTCTTCGCGCGCTGGGGGAGCTATCACGGCAACACGCTCGGCGCGCTCGACCTGAGCGGCCGCCAGCCGCTCCGCCAGCCGTACGCCGCGTGGCTGGGACGGTTTCGACACCTGAGCGCCGCCTACCCGTATCGGGCCGGTGACGCCGGGGCCCAGGCGCTCGGGACCGCCGACGAGCTCGCGGCGGAGCTGGAGCAGGCGATCCGGACGGCCGAGCCGGACTCCGTCGCGGCGTTCGTGGCCGAGCCGATTGTTGGCGCCACGCTCGGCGCCGTGGCTCCCCCGGACGGCTACTGGGCGGCTGTCGCGGCGGTCTGCCGTCAGTACGGCGCCCTGCTCATCGCGGACGAGGTGATGACCGGCTTCGGGCGCACTGGCCGCTGGTTCGCGATGGACCACTGGGGCGTGCGGCCGGACCTGCTGGTGGCGGCCAAGGGCGCGACGAGCGGCTACTGGCCGTTCGGGTTCGTGGCCGCGTCCGGTGCGGTCCACGACACGGTCCGGGCCGCCGGTCCGTTCGTGCACGGGTTCACGTACTCGCATTCGCCGGTCGGCGCCGCCGTCGCGCGGGAGGTCCTGCGGATCCTGGACACGGAGGGCCTCGTCGAGCGGAGCGCGGCGCAGGGGGAGCGCCTGCTGCGCCGGCTCCGGGGACGGCTCGCGGATCACCCGGCGGTCGGCGACGTTCGCGGCAGTGGCCTGCTCCTCGCGATCGAGCTGGTGGAGGACCGTTCGACGCGAGCGCCGTTTCCGCGAGCGGCCCGCTTGACGGAGCGCCTGGTGGCGGCCGCGCGGGACCGTGGCGTCCTCGTCTACTCGTCGACCGGCTCCGCCAACGGCGTCGACGGCGATCTCATCGTCCTCGGGCCGCCGTTCGTCGTCACCGATGCCGAGCTCGACCGCATCGTCGATGGCGTGGCGGGCGCCATCGAAACCGAAGCCGGGGTGGACATTGCCACCCGCTGAAGAGGACCGGGACCCGGGCCACTCGATCCCATCACTTGACCGCCAGAAGGTCGTTGCGTGGAGGGTTTGCCCTCGTGACGGCAGTCCGAGCGTGGAAGCCGGTGCCGAGTGCCGCCGTCCGGCCGCCTGGGGGGTCGCCCGGTGTGTTCCCACGGCATAACGACCGCCAGATGGTCGGGTGGTGGGAACGGCCGCTGATCGGGCGGCGAGGGCGACCGGGCCTGGCCGGTTGAGCCGCAAGACGGCCCTCGAGCGAGCTCAGACCGTCGACTCCGCCTCCAGTGGCCGGACCTCGTCGCCGATCGCGACCCGACCGGGCGCCACGACGTCGCAGTAGACGCCCAGATCGACGGTCTTGCGGGCGGAGACGCCGCGCACGTCGGCCAGGATCCGCAGCATGTCGAGGTCGCGCAACCCGGTCGCGGGATCCCGGGTGGTCGTTGCGCACCGGGCGGCCTCGATGTCGACCCGCACGACCGCGGACCCCACCGCCACCTCCTGGCCGACCCACCCATCCTCCGCGTAGGCGGCCACGCCGTCGATCGTGACCAGCATCCGGAACCGCCGGTCGTCGACAGCCTCGGGGAGCCCGGCAGCCCGCTCGACCGCCTCGACGGAGGCGACCGACAGGATCGTCACGTGCGCCGACGACGGGCGCGAGCCGGGGTCTGCGCGAAGGAGCCGGATCGGCATGCCCACGTAGGCGGACAGGGCCTCATCGAACCCCTCGACCGGCCGGGCGAGCAGCGGGCGTCCGCCGCTCCAGGGGACCTCGATCGGCTGGCCGGTCGCCCGGGCGCCGCCGGTGACGCGCGTCCCGTCGGGGAAGGTCAGCGCCAGCTGCTCGGTCAGCGGGTCGTAGTGAGGCACGATCCGGACGAGCGGCCCGTGCGCCATCCCGGATCGATGCCGCCCGTCCGGTCCCAGCAGGAAGAACCGCCGGTCATCCGGTACGCCCTGCGGTCCGATCTCGAGGGATTCGCGGTCGAGCAGCGCCAGGCCCTTGACCGGCGCGGTCCGCAATCGAACGACGCGGCCGATCGCCGCGCTCATCGCGTCCAGCGCCGCCCGGACCCCAGGCCACCCAACACGAGCACCACGCCGATCACCACCAGGACCGCGGGCAGCAGCAGCTGGCCCATCGCGGGCAAGGTCAGCCGGGTCAGCCCGAACACGACAAGCAGGCCGCCGAACCAGGCCTGCCAGCCGAGGCCGCCCCGCGAGCTCGAGCGGACGAGCGCGATGAACAGGAACGCGAGCCCGAGGCAGAGCATCCCGAGCCCGCCGCCGCTGACGATGCCGAGACCCTCCAGCAGGCCGGGAGCCGCGAGACCGGTGATGATCGCGCCCGCGTAGAGCGAGCCCGTGCCGCGCTCGACGGCCCAGCGGACGAGAAGGACGAGGCCCACCGCGAGCAGGAAGCCCGACCCGGCCAGCCGGAACTGGGGGACGAACCGCTCGAGCAGCAGGAGCAGCCCGAAGACGAGCAGGAAGACGCCGATCCACGGCAGCCCCGGGCGGCGGTGATCGTCCGGTCCCCATTGCCAGCTGCGCACCTGGAGCCCCGTCGATCGGCGTGGCTCGGTCATTTCGGTCCTCGTCTGCAGTCGTCCGCCTCGTCAGCCGGTCGGGACCCCCGATGGACCGCGCCGCCTCGCCCTCCCCGGCTACGCCTCGAGCGACGCCTCGACGGTCAGCTCGACGTTGCCTTTCAGGGCCTGCGAGATCGGACAGCCGTCCTTCGCGGCGTCGGCGGCGGCGCGGAAGTCCTCCTCGGACATGCCCGGCACGCGCCCGTGTACCGTCATCTCTGAGCGGGTCACCCGCCAGCCGGCCTCGGCCTTGTCGAAGGTCACCTCGGCGGAGACCTCGAGGCGCTCGGGAGGCGAGCCGGCACGAGCGAGGGCGCCGGACAGGGCCATCGAGAAACAGGCCGCGTGCGCGGCCGCCACCAGCTCCTCCGGACTGGTCCGGCCGTCCGCCGATTCCGTGCGCGCGGCCCAGCTGACCGGCAGCTCGTCGAAGGCGCCGCTGGATCTGGCGCTCACGACACCGGTCCCGCTCATCAGGTCGCCGGTCCAGGTTGCTTCAGCGCGGCGGATGGCAGGCATCGGCTTCCTCCAGTGCTCGGGCGCAACGTCGTGGTGCAGCGTCGCCGGCATCGTCCCACACCGCTGCCGGGATGTCCGGTGCGGTCACCACCGGTCCGGTGTGGCGAGGTACCACGGGCGCCCCGGGCGACCGCCCGTACCATCGCGCCGCGCTTCCCGCCGGAGTGGGTCATAGGCGGCGAGTGTCCCCGGCCCGATCCTGCGTTCATCGCCGGAGAGCGGTCCGAGTGGCGGGCCCAACGGCGAGAGCGAGGGCCCAACGCTCGATGCCGAAGCTAGCTCGAATCGCCGCGTCCACCGCGTTCGCCCTCCTCATCGCGGTGGCCGCCATGGGAGTGCAGCCGGCGCCCGCCGCGGCCGCCGGCCTCTCCATCGGCGAGGCGGAGCTGCAGGCCGTCCGGCTGCTCAATGCCGAGCGCGCGAGGGCCGGGCTCGTCGCCGTTCGCGTCGACTCGCGTCTGATGGCGATTGCCCGGCAGCGCTCCGCGGACATGGCCAACCGGAACTACTTCAGCCACGTCTCCCCGAGTGGCAAGAGCGTCTTCGACATGATCATCTCCGCGGGCATCACGTGGTACGGCGCGGGCGAGATCATCGCCTGGAACACGTACCCCTCGCTGGCGGACTCAGCCGAGGCCGCCAAGGACGGCTGGATGGGCTCATCGAGCCATCGGGCGATCGTGATGTCGAAAGACTTCAACTACGTCGGGCTGGGCCTGGCCGTGGACTCGAACGGCAAGAAGCTGTGGACCGGCGTGTTCATCAAGGGCCCGGACCGCACGGGCGGCTACGTCCAGCTCGCCCCGCTGCCCAGGACGACGCTCGCCGCCGGCGAGTCCTACCGGATCATCACCGTCTCGTGGAGTGGCAACGACATCCGCCTGGCGACGATGACCTCGGGCTTCCGCCACTACCAGATCCAGGTTCGCACCAACGGGGGCGCGTGGATCTGGTGGGCCACCGCGACGACCCGGACGTCCCAGGGCGTTAAGGTCTGGCGAGGCAAGAACTACGACCTGCGCATTCGGGCCTGCGACAGGGCGGGCAACTGCGGCGGCTGGAAAACCCAGCACCTGGACATCTGACCGAACCCCGCGACCGAGCCGACGTAGCCGCCGCAACCGACGGATGACCAGGCATGCGGCGCCACTGGGTCGCAGCAACCGGGCTGACCGGTCGATCCCAGCGACGCCCGGGACGGCGCCTGCCGGCAGCACGTACCGCGCCAGCGACAACCTGCGATGCCGCTGCAATCACCGTCCAGCGCCAGCCGGTCGGGGCGTGACGCTGCCAGGGTGATGCTTGCTGGCGACACCCCACCCACCCGGAGGTAACGAGATGCGCGACATCTCCCTGCCGGAGGTCCGTCTCAAGGGCAAGCTTCCCGAGGGCCTCCGCGATCTGAGCCTGGACGACATCCAGAAGGCGATGCCGGACGTGCACCTGCCAGACATCGATCTCGGGCGCGAGACCCGCAGGCTCGGCGGTGATGCTCGCAAGGCGGGCAAGGACGCCCGCAAGGCCGCCGAGCGCACGGCCCGCGACGCGCGCAAGAGCGTGTCGAAGGAGGCCGGTAAGGCCGCCAGGGCGGTCGAGAACGTCCTGCCTCGCCGGCGTGGCCCGAACCCGGTGCCGATCGCGATCCTCGCGATGCTCGGCGGCGTGGCCGTCGGCTGGCTGCTCTCCAGCAACCCCGTCACGGGCCCTCGCATCCAGGCCCTCATGAGCGACCTGAAGGCGCGCCTCGACGAGTGGCGCGGGCGCGGTACGGACGACTTCGACGACCAGTGGGACACCGCTGACGTTCAGGCGTTCCCGGACTCGCTGCGCGCGCCGATCGCGTCCGAGCCGTACAGCGGCGATCCCGGGGTGTCGGAGACCGGTCTCTCGACGGCCACCGGCGAGCTGCCCGAAGGCATGGGCACGAGCGATCCCGATTCGGTCGGGGCCACCGACGGCTCACGCACGACCGGCATCTGATCCCCGCATACCAGCCCGGGGCGGAGGATCCGTCCGTCCTCACTGCTGCCCAACCACCGCCCCCGGCACCGAGCCGGGGGTGGTGGCATGCCACGGGCGTATTGCGTGCTGACGGCCGATGCGGACCAAGGCGCGGCCCTCGGTCCGGCAGGCGGACCAACGAGCGGGCAGAACGGTGTCCGGGCCCTCTTGTCCTTCCCTTGGTCCGGCAGGCGGACCACCGGTCGGCTGAGTAGCCGCTCGCACCTGCTTGTCCGTCCCTTGGTCCGGCAGGCGGACCAAAGGGCAGGCGGACCAAAGCGCAGGCGCGATGGCCACAGCGCAGCCGCGATGGAACCTCGACGCGCTGCTGGACGGGATCCGCCGGTTCCGCGGCTGACCGGCCAATGGGTCCGGCGATTGACGGTCGGCCCAGGAAATCCGATAATGTCACTCGGAATTACATCGACCTCGTGGCGCGCCGGGAGCGCCGCCGTCCCTCGATCGGAGTGCCATGACCGCGACACGCGACCTCGTCGCCGACAGGCGAGACGAATACGCCTTCCACGACGACATCGTCTACCTGCGCGAGACGAAGCGCGGTCTCAGCCGCGAGACGGTCGAGGAGATCAGCCGGTTCAAGAACGAGCCGGACTGGATGCTCGAGTTCCGCCTGCGTGCCTACGACCACTTCCTGCAACGCGCCATGCCGGACTGGGGCGGCGATCTGGGCCGGATCGACTTCGACAAGATCGTCTACTACCGGAAGCCCTCCGAGCGCGAAGAGAAGTCGTGGGATGACGTCCCGGACAAGATCAAGGCGACCTTCGAGCGGCTCGGCATCCCGGAGGCGGAGCGGAAGTTCCTGGCCGGCGTCGGCGCCCAGTACGACAGCGAGGTCGTTTACCACTCGGTCAAGGAAGAGCTGACCAAGATCGGCGTCGTGTTCATGGGCACGGACCAGGCCTTGATCGAGTACCCGGAGATCTTCCGCAAGTACTTCGGGACGGTCGTGCCGCCGGAGGACAACAAGTTCGCCGCCCTCAACTCGGCGGTCTGGTCCGGTGGCTCCTTCGTCTACGTGCCGAAGGGCGTCGAGGTGCCGCTCCCGCTGCAGGCCTACTTCCGGATCAACGGCGAGAACACCGGCCAGTTCGAGCGGACGCTGATCGTCGTCGACGAGGGCGCCAAGGTCCACTACATCGAGGGCTGCACGGCGCCGATCTACGCGACCGACTCGCTTCACGCGGCGGTCGTCGAGGTCGTTGCCCTGCCGGGCTCCAAGGTCCGCTACACGACGATCCAGAACTGGTCGAACGACGTCTACAACCTCGTCACCAAGCGGGCCCACGCACACGAGAACTCCACCGTGGAGTGGATCGACGCGAACACAGGCTCGCGGCTGACGATGAAGTACCCGGCCATCTACCTGCGCGGCGAGGGCGCCACGGCGGACATCATCTCGGTCGCCGTCGCGGGCAGCGGGCAGCACCAGGACACGGGCGCAAAGGCCGTCCATCTCGCGCCCAACACCCGCTCGCGGATCGTGTCCAAGTCCGTGTCCAAGGACGGCGGTCGGGCCACGTACCGGGGTCAGCTCAAGGTCGCGCCGGGCGCCACGAACGTCGTCGCCAGCGTGCGCTGCGACGCGCTCATGCTGGACGACCAGAGCCGCAGCGACACGTACCCCTACATCGACATCCAGGAAGACGACACGACGATGACCCACGAGGCCACCGTCGGCAAGATCAGCACGGACCAGGTCTTCTACCTGATGTCGCGCGGCCTGACGGAGAACGAGGCGACCAACCTCATCGTCCAGGGCTTCCTCGAGGTCTTCACGAAGGAGCTCCCGATGGAGTACGCCATCGAGTTCAATCGGCTGGTGAAGCTCGAGATGGAGGGTTCGCTGGGGTGACGGAGGCCCTGACCCGGCCCGAGGTCCCGGCCCCCACCGAAGCCGTTCCGCCCGCCGCGCCGAACGCCACGCAGACCCGGTCGCGGGCGCCCCGCCGCTCGCCCACCGAGCTCACCTTCCAGCTCGACGAGGCGTTCGTCGACCGCCGCGCTTCATCCGAGCCGGACTGGCTGGCGGCCGATCGCCGGACGGCGCTGGCGCGTTTTGGCGAGCTGCCGGTCGAGTCCAACCGGCTCTACACGACGTACGTCGACCTGCGCGGGGCCAGCCTCGCGGATGTCACCGCCTATCAGGCGACGGCCGACGAACCACCCGCCGGCGGGACGGGCGGCCTTCCGCCGGCCGTGGCCGGCCTCCTCGAGCTGCGCGAGGACGTCGTGGCGTCGGTCGGCATCGATCCGGACGTGCGTGCGGCCGGCGTGACGCTCGAGACGGTCGGCAGCCTGATCCGGCGGGACCCGGAGATGGCCCGGCGGCTGCTCACCGACGCGGGATCGCTCCCATCGGACGACCGCCTCGCCGCGCTGACCCGGGCCGGCTGGAACCAGGGTGTCGTCCTCCGCGTTCCCGACGGCGTCCGGCTGGACCGCCCGATCGTCGTCCGCTGGCTGGCGGGCGCGCCCGGCCGCGCCCTGCTGACGCGCACGATCGTCGAGCTCGGCGACGGGGCCGCCGCGTCGCTCGTCGAGGAGCTGGCGCCCTCCGGCCCCGAGATCGCGTGCGCTGCCGGCGAGACCGTCCCGCAGGCCCTCTACACCGGCACGCTCGAGGTGCGTCTCGGCCGGGGCGCCGATCTTGCGGTCGCGTCGCTCCAGGAGTTCGGTCCACGCCAGATCGCCTTTCAGCACCGCGACGCCACGCTCGGAGAGGACGCCTCGCTGCGCTGGGCGCTGGCACATCTCGGCTCGCGCCTCGTGCGCTCGCGCGTCGACAATCGGCTGGTTGGCGACCGGAGCACCGTCGAGCAGGTCGAGATCGTGTTCGGCTCGGACGAGCAGCTCTTCGACCTGACCTCGTACACCCGGCACCTGGGCCGCGACACGACCGGCCAGCTGCTCTCGAAGGGCGCGCTCCTCGACCGCTCGCGGAGCTACATGAAGGGCCTGATCGAGATCGAGCGCACGGCGATCGGGACGGACAGCTATCTGGGCGAGTTCGGGATGAACCTGTCGAAGGCGGCCCGGGCGGTGGCGATCCCATCGCTCGAGATCGATCAGCCGGACTGCCGGCGGGCCGCCCACGCGTCGTCGGTCGGGCCGATCGACGAGGCGCAGATCTTCTACCTGCGTTCGCGCGGCATCCCCGAGGACGAGGCGCGCAAGTTCATCGTGCTCGGCTTCCTCGAGCCGGTCGTGGCGCGCGTGCCGCTGGCGGAGGCACAGGACCGCCTGCGCGTCCTCCTCGAGGCGAAGTGGGAGGCCGGCGCCTGGGCGCCGGCGACAGGGGCCGCGGCCTGAGCCTCGTGTCGCCTGGCCTCGGCGTGAGACGCATCGATCTCGTCGCCGTGGACGAGGTGCCACCGGGCACGATGAAGATGGCCTGGGTCGACGGCACGGACATGGTCCTCGTCGTCAATACCGGCGATGGCTTCCGGGCGGTGCAGGGCACCTGCAGCCACGAGTACTTCGAGCTCGACAAGGGCTTCCTGACGGCCGGCACGCTGACCTGCGCGTTGCATCTCTCGCGCTTCTCGCTCGAGGACGGCGACCCGCTCGATCCGCCGGCGGAGCTCCCACTGGCGATCTATCCGACGCTCGTCGAGAACGGGCGGGTTCTGATCGAGGTCCCCGATGGCCCGCTCGAGGTCAACGAGTAGCTGGATCCGGCCTGCTTGCCGCCGACCGCGCGCTGCGGGCCGTCAGCGCGGCAGCTCGCGTCCCAAACCCATCGCCGCCGCCCGCTCGAGGATGGCCGCGCCGAACACGACGTCCGCCAGCCCCACCCCGAGGTGCGTGGCCACGACCCGCCCGCGGGCCGGTCGAGCCGTGCCCGCCGCGATCGCCTCCCCGAGCGTCGCGCCGGGCTCCGGGTAGCCCTCGAACTGACCGGTCGCCCGGGCGGCCAGAAACTGTTCCCGCTGGTCGACCAAAAAGAGGGCCGCATCATGGGCCACCGCCGCGGCGCACATCGTGGCGTAGTCGACAGGCACGACCAACGCGTCCGGCGCCAGCCAGTCGCCGGTCATCGCCTGGCGGCGGGTCGCGTCGGTGAACGAGACGGCCGTGATCACGACGTCGGCGCGCTCCACGGCCGTCCGGGCGCTGGCGACCGGCTCCGCACTCGCGAACCCATGCGCCGCGCGTGCCGCCTCGCACAGCGCGGCCGCTCGCTCCGGATGCCGGTCATGGACACGCAGCCGCGCCGCCGGCAGCAGGTGGCGGAGGACGGCCAGGTGACTGTGGCCCTGCACGCCGGCACCGATCAGCCCAACGACGATCGGCCGGTTCTTCACGAGCGGCGCGAACCGACGGATCGCCACCCCGCTGACCGCCGCCGTGCGCTCGGCGGTGATCGGGCCGCCGTCGAGGATGGCGATCGGCAGCCCGGTCGAGGAGTCGTTCAGGACCACGAGCGCGCTGATCGCCGGCAGTCCGTGCGACTTGTTGGCATCGAAGCCGGCCACCCACTTCATGCCCAGCAGGTCGTCCGCCGGCGCGGCGCGTGCCCGGAGGTGCGCCGGCATCGCGTGGGCGAAGGATCCCTCCCTCCGGGGATGGACGCCGATCTTCGCCGGCAGCTCCGCCGCGCCGGGGGTCGCCAGCGCGACCAGCGTTCGCTCGGCCAGCTCGAGGCGCTCGTCGACCGGCGGCATCGCCGCCTCGACCTCCGCCGCCGTGAGGTGGCGGAGGAACGGCACGGCGCTCACGCGGCGCGTCCGGCCTGGCAGCCGGCGGTCGACGGTCGTGCCCACATCATGGGCAGAGCGTACGCTCGCGACAAGGGCCGCGAGCCACCCGGCGGACCTCCGTTAGGATCCTCCCGATGACCGTCGACACCGCCCGAAGCCTCGAGAACCTGAAGCTGGAGCGCGACGCGATCGTCCTCTACGAGTCGCTAGCGCGGATCGAGAAGGACGGCCGGCGCGCCGCGGCATTCCGCACGATCGCCTCGAACGAGCGGCGGCACGCGGACATCTGGGCGACCAAGCTGCAGGACCTCGGGGTCGAGGTGCCGCCTGCGGACCGGCCACGGATGCGGATCCGGTTCATCGTCGCGGTGGCCAGGCTGTTCGGCACGCACGCCGTGGCGGACCTCGTTCGGGCCCTCGAGGGCGACGAGGAGGCGATCTACGAGGAGCAGTCGTCCCCGGAGGTGGCGGCGATCGCAGCGGACGAGCGGGAGCACGCCGAGATCTGGAAGCGGCTCGGGGACGGCAACGGTCGTCCGGTGACGCTGCCGCGCGGTGCCGCTACCGGCCGAGACGGGGTCCGGGAGGCCGGACGAGCCGACAGAGCCTCCGACATCGGGGCTCGCGAGGGCTGGCATCGAACGGGACGCTCCGGGACGCTGCGTGCGGTCATCTTCGGCGTCAGCGACGGGCTGGTGAGCAACCTGTCGCTGGTGATGGGCGTCGCGGGTGCTGCCACGCAGGAGCCGCGGGTCATCCTGCTGGCGGGCATCGCCGGTCTGATCGCGGGGGCCAGCAGCATGGCGGCCGGCGAGTACATCTCGATGCAGTCGCAGCGCGAGCTGTTCGAGCGCCAGATCGAGCTGGAGCGCGCCGAGCTGGAGGCGATGCCCGAGGAGGAGGAGGCCGAGCTGGCGGCGGTCTACCGCTCGAAGGGCTTCACGAGGGATGAGGCGGCGACGATCGCGCACCGGCTGTTCCGCGACAAGGACGGGGCGCTCGACACGCTCGTCCGCGAGGAGCTGGGGCTGGATCCCGACGAGCTCGGGTCGCCATGGGGCGCGGCCGGTGGCTCGTTCGTGGCTTTCGCGATCGGGGCGTCGGTGCCGGTCCTGCCCTACCTGCTGGGGGAGGGCGCGGTCGCCTTCTACGGCGCGCTCGTTCTCAGCCTGGTGGCGCTCTTCGCGGTGGGGGCGGGGGTCAGCGTGCTCACCGGACGGTCGACGCTCTACTCGGGCCTCCGCCAGGTCGCCATCGGTGCGGTCGCCGCCGCCGTGACCTATGCCGTCGGCACGCTCATCGGCGTGACGGTGATCTGAGCGATGCCCGGCGGCCGGACACTCGCGCTCGCCGCTGCGGTGGGGATCGGTGTGGGCCTCTATCTTGCACTGTGGTTCCATTGGCCCACCTTCATCGCCATCGCGATCGGCGCGACGATGGCCGTCGTCTTCCTCCTGTTCTCGGCGTCGCTGGACGACGACCCGGCCGCTGCCGACGCGGCCTGGCGAGCCGCCGCGCCGGATCTCGCGGACCGGGAGCGAGCCGGGCGCACGCCGGGCGAGGTCGCAGATCCGGCGGGCTCGCCGGCGGCGCTGCCGGGTCCGGACGGACGGGCCGACCGATGAGCGAGCCTGACCGGGGCGGAGCCCCCAGCCGGCTCGCCGATCGCCTGGCCGAGGAGGGTTTCGCCGGCTCGCCCTGGTCGAACGGCCCCGGCGAGGGTTACGCGGCGCACCAGCACCGCTACGACAAGGTGCTCGTGTGCACCGCGGGATCGATCGTCTTCGGGCTGCCGGACCGTGGCCAGCGCGTGGCGCTCGGCATCGGCGACCGGCTGGAGCTGCCGGCCGGCACGCGGCACGACGCCGTGGTCGGGCCGGACGGCGTCACCTGTCTCGAGGCCCACGCGCCGGCCGGCGGCCTGAACGACGTGGCGCAGCGAGCGGCGGGCAGCTGGTGACCAGGCGCCGGTCCGTGCCGCACCGCCGAGCGTGGTTTGGGCCTTCTGGCGAAACCGCCGACCGGCGATGGGCGTAACGATGCCGAGGGAGCGGACGACCGCGACCGACGACGCCCGGCTCGTCTGGGACGTCGCGTCCGGGTCGCAGGACGCCCTCGGCGCCCTCTATGACCGGTACGCCGACGCCGTCCATGCGGCGGCCAGCCGGCTGACGTCGGATCGGCAGGTCGCCGAGGAAGTGGTACAGGAGACATTCCTGGCGCTCTGGAACCGCGCCGAGCTGTTCGACCCGACGGCGGGGTCGCTGGCAGCGTGGCTGTACACGATCGCCCGCAACCGGACGGTGGATCGGCTTCGTGCCGCGGGCCGCCGGCCCAGCCTCGTCGCGCTCTCGCCAGCCGGCGCGGACGCCCAGGCGGACGCGGCCGCGCTCGAGCGGCTCGCGAGCGTGGGACAGGTCGTGGGCGGTGCGGATGCGGTGGCCGGGCCGGAGGCGGCGCTGCAGTCGACCGAGCTCCGCCGCGTGCTCCAGCAGGCGTTGCGGGAGATGCCGGAGCAGGAGCGGACCGTGATCGTGCTGGCCTACCAGGACGAGCTGTCGCAGGCCGAGATCGCCGGCCGGCTGGGGTGGCCGCTCGGCACGGTCAAGACGCGCACCCGCCGGGCCCTCCGGCGGCTGCGCGACGTGCTCGCGGATGAGCTCGGGGCGGACCGCGGTTTCGACGTCGCGCGCATCGGCGCAGGCGAGCCCGGAGGCGGCGATGGACCACGCTGAGGCGCGCGAGCTCCTCGAGATCGCCGCCACGGAGCCCGGCGGCCTCGAGCGGCTCATGGCCGGCGACACCCCGGATGCCGCTGCGCTGGCCGGCCATCTGGCGGGCTGCGCCGGATGCGCGGATGAGCTGCTGCGCCTCCGACGTGCGTCAGCCGTGATCGGAGCCGTGATCCGGTCGACCCCCTCCCCGGAGCTGCGAGACCGCACCCTCGCCTATATCGCTGCACTGGGCCGGGACCGGACCAGGCGAGCGGACCTCGGCGAGGAAGCGGCCGACGGGTCGCCGGCGGCCTCCTCGACACCGGCGGCGGCAGCACGGGCCGACACGCGGAGCAGCCGCCCGGTGGCCGCATGGCTGACCGCCGTGGCGGCCGTGCTCATCGCCGCGGTCGCCGTCACGGCGCTGCTGATCGGCGGCCAGGCGCAGGCGGAGGCCGCTCGCCAGGCCGCGCAGCTCGATCGCCGAGCGACCCAGGTCGCGGCCCTCGAACGCGTTGCCGGCGAGAGCCTCCGGATCGGCGCCGCGCCGGACGCCCGACGCGTCGAGCTGGTGCCGATGGACGGCAGCCAGGCTGCGGGCACGGTGCTGTTCTCGCCCGGTTCGCGCGACCTCGTCGTCGTGAGTACCGGCCTGACCGAACCGGGCAGCGGCCGCGAGCTCCGGTGCTGGGTCGAGGTGGATGGTCAGCGCCGGCCGGTTGGGCGGATGTTCTTCGCCGACCGGCTCGCGTTCTGGGTCGGGCGGGTGGACGCACTGGCCGGCCTGCCGGACGGGGCGCGCTTCGGGATCACGCTTGTCGATGCCGGCGGGGCGTCGCTGAATGGGCCCCCGACGCTGGCCGGCGAGTTGTAGGATTCGGGGCGATGGCGGTCCTCGCCCCACCCGATCCGCGGCTGACGGAGCCCGGGACACCGGGCGAGGTGGACGACCCCTCGGACGCGACCTTCCCGCTCCCCGACGCGTTCCTCGACGAGGCGCCCGCGCCGTGGGCCGCGCGCGGTCGGTCCGGCAACCCGGTGCCCGAGGCGGCGGTCAGCGCGATGTTCGACGAGATCGCGCCGATCTACGACCGCCTCAACACGCTCATGACGCTGGGCGCGGACGCGGGCTGGCGGCGGGCAGCCGTCGCGGCGGCACGGCTCCATGCCGGTGACACCGCGGTCGACGTTGCGTGTGGCACCGGCAAGCTCTCGGCCGCCCTCGCCGAGCGCGTCGGACCGTTCGGGCGGGTCCTGGCGGTCGACGCCTCGCGCGGGATGATCGACCGGGGCAGGGCGGTCTTTCCGGACCTCGTCCAGCTCGAGTTCCGCCAGGCCAACGCGCTTCGCCTCCCAGCGCCGGACGGGGAGTTCGACGCAGCCACGATCGCCTTCGGTCTGCGCAACCTGGCCGACTTCGACGCCGGCTTCCGCGAGCTGTGCCGCGTGGTCAGGCCCGGCGGCCGCGTGGTCTGCCTCGAGCTCAGCGTTCCGAGGCCACGGGCGTGGGGCCACCTCTTCCAGGTCACCTTCCGCCGGCTGGTCCCGTGGGCCGGGCGTATTGCCGCCGGCTCGCGCGCCTACGGTTACCTGCCGGCATCGCTCGACGGCTTCCCGGACCCGGACGCGCTGGCCGTGCGCATGAGGGCGGCGGGCCTGCAGCGCGTGACCATCCGTCGACTCGGGCTCGGCGCCGTCGCACTCCACGTGGGGACCGTTCCCGAGGGCTGACGGAAGCGTGCGCCCTAGCGGAGCGGGTCCGCCGCATCGTCCGTCGAGTCCTCGTCTGGCGGCGAGCTCGCCAGGTAATCGCGATGGAGCTGGAGCACCCGCTCGGCGATCTCCGGATCGAGCGGCACGCCGTCCGCCCGCAGCGTGGACGCGATCCAGGCGGCCTCGAGCGGAACCTCCTCGGCCGCGATATCGGACTCGCGCCGGCTGGCGTCGGCGAGCACCAGGTAGACGAGGCCGGCGCCGATGACGAGGCCGACGATGAGCAGCCACCAGTTGAACTCGGCGTTCACCGGCTGCTGTGGGGCGTGACCGGTCGCGGGCGTCGGAGAAGGGGAGACGGCATGCGGCCGCCAGTATAGGGAGCGCCGGGGAGGCGACCGTCCGCCTGGAGTCGCGCCCCGCGAGGCGGCATCCGCCGGACCGCTCCGCGGGCGCCGCTACACTCGGGGAGTGTTCGATCTCACCCCCGAGCCGATCGCCTTCCGGATCGGTCCGCTCCCGGTGCACTGGTACGGGATCGCCTATGCGGTCGGGCTGGCCGCCGCCTTCGCGCTCCTGACGTGGCTGGCCAAGCGGTCCGGCCGCAACCACGAGGTGCTCGGGAACGCATTTCTCGTTGTAGCCATCGCCGCCCTGATCGGCGGCCGGGCGTACCACGTCATCGACCAGTGGGAGCTGTACCGCGGCAACCTCGCCGCGATCGTCCTGCCGCCGTACTCCGGTCTCGGCGTCTACGGCGGGATCGCCACCGGCGCCCTGGCGGCGTGGGTCTACGCGCGGCTCGTCCGGGAGCCGTTCTGGCCGTGGGCGGACATCGTGGCGCCGGGGCTGTTCCTGATGCAGGCGATCGGGCGGCTCGGTAACTTCTTCAACCAGGAGCTGTACGGGTCGCCGACGACATTGCCGTGGGGCATCCCGATCGACTGCGAGCATCGCATTCCGGCCTTCCCGTGCGCGACCTTCCCGCTCGATGCCACCCGGTTCCATCCGCTCTTCGCCTACGAGTCGCTGTCCGGGCTGCTCGGCGCGGCGTTCCTCGTCTACCTCTTCGTGCGCCACCGCCATCGGCTGGCGCCCGGGAGCCTCCTGTTCGTCTTCTTCATCTGGTACGGCGTCGTGCGCTTCGTGCTCGAGAACTTCCGGTTCAACAACTGGCTCGTCTTCGGCGTGCCGACCGCCCAGATCGTCTCCGTGGCCTTCATCCTCGTCGGGGTGGCGGGTCTGATCTGGCGCAACCGGCGCCCGGGGGATGACATGGACGCGGCGGTGACCGACGGATCGCCCGACGAGGAGGCGGCCGATCACCCGCCCCGGGCGGCCGACGCCGGACCGGCGGGATCGACGCCCGCGTGAAGTGACCGGCGCGCGGTCAGCGGTGCCCGAGCCGGAGCCACCGGCCGGGACGCCCGGCTCCCGCCGGCTGCCGCGTCCCCGCGTCGGGGTCGAGCAGCTCCGCGATCGCCGCAGGCGGGCGGACGAGGGTCTCGCCTGGCTCGGCCGCCGGCCGGAGGCTCGGGCATCCCCGCTGTACCGGGTGGTCCGGCTCCTCGTTCGAAGCGTCCTGTTCGGTGTGTTCCGGTTCCGGGTCGCCACCGCCGGCCAGGAGCACCTGCCGGACGGCGGCTATCTCGTCGTGGCCGCCGCGCACCGCGGCTGGATGGACCCGTTCGTCGTCCTGCACGCGCTGCCGCCGGAGCCCCGGGCCTGGTTCCTCGGCAGCGCCGCATCCACGTTCACCTCCCCATGGCGCGAGTGGCTCGCGCGGCGGTTGGGCGGCCTGCTGCCGGTCTGGCGCGGCGGGCTGGGCGTCGAACAGCACGTCGGCTCGGCGCGCGCCGTGCTGGCGGGCGGCGGCGTGTTCGTCCAGATGCCGGAGGGCACCGTCAGCGGTCCGCCGGGTCGTCTCGGGCCCTTCCGGCCGGGTGCGGCCCTGATCGCAGTGCGGACCGGCGCCCGGATCGTGCCGCTGGCGATCGCCGGCACGGAGCAGCTCTACCTGGGCAAGCGGATGGCCTCGCGGGTGCTGCCCGCGACGTCGGTCGGGGAGCTGCTGGAGCCGGGATGGGACCGCCGCCTGCCGGCCGAGGGCTCCCGCGAGGAGCTCGCCCTCGCGCGCCGGGTCAGCGATGCGCTCGCCGAGCGCCTTGGGCCAGCGGTCGAGTCGCTCCACCCGTCGACGCTGGATCCGCCTCGGCACCCACGCCGTCTCGCCGGCTGGCTGACCTGGCTCCTTCTGGGCCGCGGCCCGCTCGATCGCACCTGAGGCCGCGCCGTCGGCCCGTCCGCGCGCAGCCCTATACTCGCCCGCGATGCGCTACGCCGAGACGATCCTCGACCTGGTCGGGCGGACGCCGCTCGTCCGGATCACGCGGGTCGTGCGGGATCTCGGTCCGCTCGCGGACCAGCCCCTCGTGCTCGGCAAGCTGGAGATGCTCAACCCGGGCGGCTCGGTCAAGGACCGGATCGGGCTGCCAATGATCGAGGCGGCGGAGCGCGAGGGGAAGCTCCAACCCGGCGGCACGATCATCGAGCCGACCTCCGGCAACACTGGCCACGGGCTCGCGATCGCGGCCGCGCTCAAGGGCTATCGGTGCATCTTCGTCATGGCCGACAAGCAGTCGGCGGAGAAGCAGGCGCTCCTGCGGGCCTACGGCGCCGAGGTCGTCCTGTGCCCGACGAACGTGAGCCCGGAGTCGCCCGAGAGCTATTACTCCGTGGCCGCCCGCCTGGCCCGCGACATCCCGGGTGCCTTCAAACCGGACCAGTACTGGAACATGGAGAACCCGGCGGCCCACGAGCAGACGACCGGCCCCGAGATCTGGGAGCAGACCGAGGGCCGGATCACGCACCTCGTGGCCAGCGTCGGCACCGGCGGCACGATCAGTGGCGCCTCGCACCTGCTCAAGGCGCGCAACCCGGACGTCGTCGTGGTCGGCGCGGACCCCGAGGGCAGCATCCTGTCCGGCGACCAGATTCGGCCGTATCTCCAGGAGGGGATCGGCGAGGACTTCCTGCCCGGCACGCACGACCCGGACGTCGTCGATCGCTGGGTCCGGGTCTCCGACCGGGACGCGTTCGCGATGGCTCGCCGGATCACGCGCGAGGAGGGGATCCTGGCCGGCGAGTCGTGCGGCACCGCGATGGTCGCCGCGCGCGAGGTGGTCCGCGACCTCGTCGCGGAGGGTCCGAAGGACGGCATCGTGGTGGTCATCCTGCCGGACGGCGGCCGGAACTATCTCTCCAAGCTCTACAACGACGAGTGGATGCGCAAGAGCGGCCTGATGGACACGCCCGGGTCCGTCGTCCGGGTGGTCGAGCTGTTGCGCGACCGGCACCACGACGGCGAGCTGCCGGACCTGGTGGTCGCCCGGACGACCCAGTCCGTCGGCGAGGCGATCGGACTGCTCCAGGAGTACGGGATCAGCCAGATGCCGGTCAGCCAGGACGCCGAGGGCACCGCGCTCGAATCGATCGTCGGCTCCGTCTCCGAGAAGGGCCTGCTCGACCGGGCGTTCCGGGACCCGTCGGTGGTGGAGCGGACCATCGGCGAGGTGATGGACCGACCGCTGCCCCTGGTCGACGACCGGTCGTCCCTCGACGAGGCGTTCGGCCTGCTGTCGGCGGACGCCAACGCGCTCGTCGCCACCCGCGGCGATCGGCCCGTGGGCGTGATCACGAAGCTGGACCTGCTCGAGTTCCTGAGTCACCTGCCCGACGGGCGGGGCTGAGTCGCTGGACCGTCGCGGGGGCGAAGCTGGGCGCGTCGCAAGCACCGCCAGCGTCGGGCCAGCGTCGGGCCAGCGTCGGGCCAGCGCCGCAAGGTCCGCCAACGTCGTGCCTCCATGTCGTTGCGGCCAAGCGCAACTACTTGAGGTGGTGTTCGTCATCCCGGCGCCGCCGCCCGTTCGCGGGTCCGTCGCCAGCCGCCGTCCGCCTGGCCTTCGGCGGCATGCGTTCGCGCTGACGGCCGCCCGGCTTCCGTTGGTCCGAGCGCGCGCCGCGCACCAGCCGGTCCCGGCTTGTTGCGTTTGCTTCGAACCATCTCGCGGATGGTCTCGCTCGCGGATGGTCCCGCCGCTGATGGTCTCCGTCGCGGTGGTCGCGCTGGCGGCAAGGTCCGAGTGACCGTCGCGCGACCACACCGGGCGCGTGGCGCCGGTCACACCACTGGCGGATCGCCCTCCCGGCCGTCCCAGCTCACCCGGGTGCCAGCGAGCCACGCCATGATCGCGCCCACGCGCGTGCGGTCGATGAGATAGACGACGCCGCGGCCGTCGAGGTTCGATGGCCGGCGGGTCAGAAGCCCTGCCTGCTCGAGGAGGCGAAGCTGGCGGGTCGCGGTCGAGCGGCTCACGCTCAGCGCCCGCGCGACGGACGACGGCCGCCGCGGCGCCTCCGCGCAGAGCGCCATGATCCGGCGCCGGGTCGGGTCGGCGAGAAGGGCGATCCCGACGCCGTTCCGTCGTGGCATGTTGGCCACGATGGCGCTCGGCCATTCACCCCGACGTATCCGCACCTTCTCCGGCGGTGAATAGCGGTGCCGCGTCCGCCGGGCCGTGCATGGTGGAGCGGCCGCGGCCGGCCCACGAAGCGTTCAATCTCCGCCGAGCCAGGCCGTCGGGCGGCACGCTCCACACGCCTGCCTGAGCGGGCCGCCCCACGTCGGGCGGGCGTGCATCATTCGGCGATGGACCACACCGGCACCGACCTCGCCTTTGACACCCTCGCCGTCCACGCCGGCGCCGAGCCGGACGAGCTGACCGGCGCGGTCGCCCCGCCGATCTACCAGACGTCGACCTACGCCCAGGACGGCGTCGGCCGCCCGCGCCGCGGCTACGAGTACGCGCGCTCGCAGAACCCGACCCGCGAGCGGCTCGAGCGGGCCGTCGCGGCGCTCGAGGGCGGCCGGCACGGGATCGCCTTCGCCAGCGGGTCGGCCGCCACGGCGGCGATCGCGCAGCTGGCGACGTCCGGCCAGGAGATCCTCGTCGGCGACGACGTCTACGGGGGCACCTTCCGCTACTTCGAGAGCGTCCACCGGCCGGCCGGCGTCGACGCCCGTTACGTCGACCTCGACGGCGGCTCGGACGTCCTTTGGAACGCCCTAACGGAGCGCACGCGGCTCGTCTGGTTCGAGTCGCCCACGAACCCGCATCTCCGCCTCGTCGACATCGCCGCCGCAGCCGAGACGGTCGCGCGCCGAGCACAGGAAGCCGGCCAGCCCCGCCCGATCCTCGTCGTCGACAACACGTTCGCCTCGCCCGCCCTGCAGCGACCGCTGGAGCTGGGCGCGGACATCGTCTTCCACTCCGCGACCAAGTACCTGGCCGGCCACTCGGACACCGTCCTCGGTGTGGCGGTCACGAACGACGACGCGGTCGCCGCGCGGCTCCGCTTCCTGCAGAACGCGATGGGCGGGGTCCCCGGACCGCTCGACTGCTTCCTCGTCCTGCGCGGGATCCGGACGCTCCACCTCCGGATCGAGCGGCACGCGGCGAACGCGCTGGCGATCGCCCGCTGGCTCGCGGCGCGGGAGGATGTGGCCACGGTCCGCTACCCCGGGCTCGCGGACGGGCCCCACGCCCATCCCCAGGCCGAGCTGGCGGCGCGCCAGATGCGGCTCGGCGGCGGCATGGTCTCCTTCGTGCCGCGCGACGGCGGCGCGCACGGCCGCACCGCGACCGAGCGCGCCATCGCGATCGCCGAGGCCACCCGGCTGTTCACCCTGGCCGAGTCCCTCGGCGGCGTCGAGTCGCTGATCGAGGTCCCCGCGGTGATGACGCATCTGTCCGTCGCCGGCTCACCCCTGGCGGTCGATCCGGCGCTGATCCGCCTGTCGGTCGGCATCGAGGCCGCCGCCGACCTGATCGAGGACCTTCGGCGGGCGCTCGACGCGGCGTAGTCCGCGAGACCGCGGGCCGGCCAGCCAGCGGAGAAGGGGGCTCGCGTCCTCGTCCGCAACCGTGCCGCAACCTTCCGTTGACGCACTGGCTACAATCCGCGGGACTGCGAAAGCCGACTCCCCGTCCGAATCACGGGGCACGCGCGGCCGGTCGACGACTGACACCCACGGGCGCGCGCGCCCGGAGAGGAGCAGAACGTGACCGCCACCGAGTCACCGACACCGACGCCCGCGTCACTCACCGGCCGCGCCGTCCGCGCGAATCTCTCCACCGCCGAGCTGTACGAGCACGCCATCCGTGACGGCGAGGGCATCGTCGCCGCCGAGGGCCCGCTCGTCGTCCGGACAGGCAGGCACACCGGGCGCTCGCCGGAGGACAAGTTCATCGTCCGCGAGCCGTCGAGCGACGCGAAGATCTGGTGGGGGCCCGTCAACCGCCCCATCTCCGAGCCGCACTACGATCGGCTCAGGGCCCGCCTGATGGAGCACGTTGCCGGCCGGCGGATGTACGGGCAGGACTGCTGGATCGGGGCCCACCCGGGCCATCGTCGCTCGCTGCGGGTCTACACGGAGACGGCCTGGGCCAGCATCTTTGCCCGCAACCTCTTCCGCCGCCCGCCGCAGGCGGCCCTCGATGGCTTCCAGCCCAACTTCACGATCATCGACGTCCCCTCGTTCAAGGCGGACCCCGCGACTGAGGGCACCCGCACAGAGACCGCGATCCTGCTCCACCTCGAGCGGATGGAGATCATCATCGTCGGCACGGAGTACGCGGGCGAGATCAAGAAGTCCGCCTTCACCGTGATGAACTACCTGATGCCGGACGAGGGTGTGCTGCCGATGCACTCGGCGGTCAACGTCGGCGCGGCGGGCGATTCGGTCGTGTTCTTCGGCCTGTCCGGGACCGGCAAGACGACGCTGTCCGCCGATCCGGAGCGGGTCCTGGTGGGCGACGACGAGCACGGCTGGGGCGAGGACGGCGTCTTCAACTTCGAGGGCGGCTGCTACGCCAAGACGATCCGGCTGTCGCCGATGTACGAGCCGGACATCTTCGCCACCACGAAGCGGTTCGGGACGATCCTCGAGAACGTCGAGGTCGATCCGCTGACGCGGGGGCTCGACCTCGATTCCGACCGGATCACGGAGAACACCCGGGGCGCCTATCCGCTCCACTTCATCGGCAACGCCTCGGACACCGGGATGGCCGGGCAGCCGCGCAACGTGGTCCTGCTGACGGCCGATGCCTTCGGCGTCCTGCCACCGATCAGCCGGCTGACCCACGACCAGGCGCAGTACCACTTCATCAGCGGCTACACGGCCAAGCTCGCTGGCACGGAGATCGGGGTCAAGGAGCCGAAGGCGACGTTCTCGGCCGGCTTCGGCGCGCCGTTCCTGCCGCGCCACCCGGGCGAGTACGGGCGGATGCTGGCCGATCGGCTGGCCCGCTACGACGTCCCGGTGTGGCTCGTGAATACCGGCTGGACCGGCGGTCCGTACGGGACCGGCGAGCGGATGAACATCGACCACACCCGCTCGATGGTCCGTGCCGCGCTCAACGGGGAGCTCGACGGCGTCGAGACCGTGGAGGACCCGATCTTCGGGGTCGCCGTCCCGATCGCCTGTCCCGGGGTGCCATCCGAGTTCCTGCAGCCGCGCGCCACGTGGGCCGACCCGGACGCCTACGACCGCCAGGCCCGCCAGCTGGCCGCGATGTTCGCCCGCAACTTCGAGACGTACGGGGACCGCGTGGCGCCGTCCGTCGCCGCGGCGGGTCCGCGAGTCGGAAGCTGAGAGGATCACGACCCATGGCACGCCACAAGGTCACCGTCATCGGCGCCGGCAACGTCGGCGCCACGACCGCGCAGCGTATCGCCGAGGCCGGCCTGGCCGACGTGGTGCTGGTCGACATCGTCGAGGGACTGCCCCAGGGCAAGGGCCTCGACCTGGCGGAGGCGGCGCCGGTCGTGGGTCACGACGCGCGGATCAGCGGCACGAACGACTACGCGGACACGGCCGGCTCGGACATCGTCGTCGTCACCTCCGGCCTCGCCCGGCAGCCGGGGATGAGCCGCGACGACCTGCTGGCGAAGAACGCCGGGATCGTGCGCAGTGTCGTCGAGCAGGCGGCGAAGCATTCGCCGGACAGCGTGCTGATCGTCGTCACCAACCCGCTCGACGCCATGTGCCACGTGGCGCTCCAGGCCTCCGGCTTCCCGCGCGAGCGCGTGCTGGGGATGGCCGGCGTCCTCGACTCCGCCCGCTTCCGGACGTTCATCGCTGAGGAGCTCGGCGTGTCCGTCGAGGACACCCACGCCTTCGTGCTCGGCGGGCACGGCGACACGATGGTCCCGCTCTCGCGCTACTCGACCGTGGCCGGCGTGCCGATCACGGAGCTGCTGCCGCCCGACCGCGTGAAGGCGCTCGAGGAGCGGACCGCCAACGGCGGAGCGGAGGTCGTCGCGCTCCTCAAGACCGGCTCGGCGTTCTATGCCCCGGCGGCGTCGACCTTCGAGATGGTCGAGTCGATCCTGCACGACCGGAAGCGGGTGCTGCCATGCGCGATCCTGCTCCAGGGTGAGTTCAAGACCCGCGATCTCTTCGTCGGCGTGCCGGTCGTGCTCGGGGCGGCCGGGATGGAGCGGGTCTTCGAGATCGAGCTGACGGACGAGGAGCAGGCGGCGTTCGACCGGTCGGCAGCCGCGGTCAGCGAACTGGTCGCCAAGCTGGGTTGAGCGCGCGCTAACGCGCCGTTGCCCTCCAGCACCGCTTTGCGGAGCAGGGGTACCCCCGAGCGTCGCGCGTTGGTACCATTCGGGTCCCCCACGGGAGCCGGTCGAGAGCGGCTCCGCAGCCCCTGCATGGAGGTCGGAATGCCCCGACGCCTCTCCGCGCTTCTCGCCTGCCTGGCGATCGTCGTCTCCGCCACGGGAGCGGCCGCCGCCTCGCCGCCCGCGAGCCGCGACGCGGCCGCAAGCAGCGCCGTGCTCGACAAGAGCTCGGCCATCGTCGTCTTCAAGCAGCTGCCCCTGGCCACCTACGACGGGAAGATCCAGGGCTACGAGAGGACCCGCGCCACGAGCGGGAAGTTCAATCCGAACAGCGCCGCCGCCAAGAAGTACCGGGCGTATCTGACGTCGAAGCACAGCGCGTTCGCCAAGTGGCTCCAGACCAATGTGCCGAGCGCCAAGATCACGTCGCAGTACTACACGAGCCTCAACGCCGTCGCGGTCAAGCTGAACGGCAGCGCGATCGGCAAGCTGGCGGCCAACGCGGACGTCCTGACGGTCGAGTACAACGCGCTCTACCAGCCGACGATGAGCGAGAGCTACAAGCTGATCAACGCGGTCAACGCCTGGACGGCCGCGGGCGGACGCGCGAACGCGGGCCGCGGCGTCAAGGTCGGGATCATCGACTCGGGGATCGACTACCGGCACCCGTTCTTCGATCCGGCCGGCTTCACCTACCCGGCCGGCTTCCCGAAGTGCGACGCGGCGAACATGGCCGGCGGATCGTGCAAGAACGTCAGCCCGAAGGTCATCGTCGCCCGCGTCTTCTACAACCGGAACAACCAGACGAACTACGACGCGCTCCCGATCGCCGATTTCGGAGATCACGGCACCCACGTCGCGGGCACCGTCGCCGGCGTCACCGGCAAGACCGCGATCGTGGAAGGCGTGGCCATCGACGACATGTCCGGCGTCGCGCCGGGCGCCTGGCTGGGCAACTACAACGTCTTTCCCGGCGAGCTCGTGAGCGCTCGCAGCGAGGACATCCTGAACGGCGTCGAAGCCGCTGTCCAGGACGGGATGGACGTGCTGAACCTGTCGCTCGGCGGCGGGTACCGCGGCAACAACGACCTGCTGGCAAAGGGCCTCGACACGGCCGCCGCGGCCGGTGTGGTGGTCGTCGCCTCGGCCGGCAACAACGGTCCCGGCGGTTCCACCATCGGATCGCCCGGCCGGGCGCGCGACATCATCACCGTCGGCGCCAGCAGCAACCAGCACTTCGTCGGCCAGCCGGTCGCGTTCAGCGGGCCCCGGGGCTCCGGCACGGCGCGCGCCGCGGTCGGCGACTTCGACCCGCTCCCGGGCGGCACGTTCGGCATCGTCGACACGGCCGGCAACGGCTGCCTCGCGGCATCCATCCCGGCCACTGTGGCAGGCAAGATCGCGCTCATCGACCGCGGCGCGTGCACCTTCAGCGCGAAGGTGGTGAACGCCAAGGCAAAGGGCGCCATCGGCGTGATCATCATCAACAATGTCGCCGGCGATCCCACGGCCATCGGCCGCACGGAGGGCCTCGACGACGACATCCCCGCGGTGATGATCAGCAAGAACGACGGAGCCGCGCTGCGCGCATCCGGCGCCACGACGGTCACCGTGACCGCCACGTTCACCGAGTTCGTCACCGACAACGGCGACATCCTGGCCGGCTTCAGCAGCCAGGGCCCCACGTTCGTCGATCTTGCGATCAAGCCGGATCTGACGTCGGTCGGCGTCAACGTCCTCAGCTCCGAGGCGTGCGACGCCACCGCGCCGTGCGGCAACGACGGCGACTGGGCGTTCTACAGCGGCACGTCGATGAGCTCGCCGCATGTCGCGGGCTCCGCCGCCGTGCTCAAGGACATCCATCCGAACTGGACCCCGGCCCAGGTCAAGTCGGCCCTCACCAACACGTCCGACCTGGTCGTCGAGAACGCGTTCAACGCCGCCACCACGGTGGGGCCGCAGCTCCAGGGCGCCGGCCGAGAGGACCTGACCGAGGCGAACCTGGCCAGGGTCTGGTTCTCGCCGGTCTCCGCCAGCTTCGGGAAGATCAGCGGCAGCCAGACCGCCGCGACCCCCAGGTCGGTTCGGGTCAGCAACCTGACCGGTACCGCACAGACCTTCGCGGTCGCCGAGCGCATGTTCGTGCCGGCGCCCACGAGCGGTGCCGGCGCGATCCCGCCCCAGTACGGGGCAGGCTCGATCGGCGGCGCAGACAGCCGCATCACGACCCCCACCTCGATCACGGTCCCGGCCAACGGCTCGGCCAACCTGACGATCACCGTGCGCGCGGGACTGCCGCGAGGAACGGTCGTCCAGGGCTGGGTCACGCTGAACGCCAACGGCGGCGACTACGAGTACCAGGTCGCCTACTGGGCCCTGGTGCCGTAAGCCGGCTTCATCCGACTGATGAGAAGCCCCCGGCAGCGCCGGGGGCTTCTCCCGTTTTCGCGGGCTTCCTGGCCGGGCCGGCTCGGGCCGGCCTGTAGACTCCGACCGTGCCGATCGCCGCCGTGGTGCTCCGGTTCGACCCGACCATCCGGTTCGGCGAGCTGGTCCTCCGCCTCGAGACCCTCGGCTTCGCCGTCGCCATCCTCGCATCCCTCGCCGTGGCCGGCCTGATCGTCCGTCGCCCGGCGGCCTGGTGGAGCGCGGGCGGGCGCCTCGACGTCGCAGCACTCCGCGTCGACGACCTCTTCTTCGTCGTGCTGGCGGCCATCCCGGGCGCTGTCGCCGGCGGTCGGATCGGGTATGCGCTCCTCCACCTCGACTACTACCTGGCCAACCCCGGCGCGCTGGTCGACCCGGCACAGGGGAGCCTGGAGCTCGGGCTGGCGGTCATCGGTGGCGCGCTCACCGGTGGTTACGCGGCGCGCCTGCTGACCCGGTCGGCCGGCCTATGGTTCCATGCCGCGGCGCTCCCCACCCTGCTCGCGATCGGCATCGGCAAGGCGGCCATGGTGCTCGGTGGCTCCGGCCAGGGAGCCCCGGCCTCGGCCGCCTGGGCGATCGCTTACGCTGGCCCGGGACCGTGGGGGTCGCTCGGCGCCAACGTCCCCTCGCACCCGGCGCAGCTCTACGAGGCGATGGCCGCCGGCTTCGTCCTCCTCCTCGTGCTGGCGTCCGCCGCGGCCGGTGGCTTCGTCAGGCGTGACGGGCGGGCCTGGCTGGCGGCGATCGGCGGCTGGGCGGCCGCGCGAGTCGTCATCGCGGCGACGTGGCGAGACACCACGGTGGTGGGCCCGCTGCGCGCCGGACAGCTGCTCGCGATCGCGATCGTCGTGGGCTGCGGCGTGGCATGGTGGGCAGTGGGCCGCCGACGCGAGGAATCCAGGACCGAAGGTTCCCGGGCGGACGAACCTGGCGTCCCGCGGTGGCCGGAGCCCCAGAACCGGCCCCGCTTCTAGCGACCACGGACTCGTCGGCTGACGGGGCCCTGTCCCCGGCCGAGGAGTATCGTGATGCGTCTCAGGTTGTCCCGTTCCCGCGCGCGTCACCGCGCCGCCCGACAGCGAGGTCAGAATTCATGACGCAGGTTGCGGAACCGCAGACCGCCGGCCACAGCACACCGGGATCCCCTCCCGGCGAATCCGTCCACCACTGGATCGGCGGTCGGTCGGTGGAGGGAGCGTCCGAACGCCGTGGACCGGTCTATGACCCGGCCACGGGGGTTCTCTCGCGCGAGGTCGACTTCGCGTCCGCCGAGGATGTCGACGCAGCCGTCCGGGCGGCACGCGAAGCGTTTCCGGGCTGGCGCGCGACGTCGCTCTCGAAGCGGACCGAGATCCTCTTCCGCATCCGCAACCTCGTCGACCAGCATCGGCGTGACCTGGCGGCGATCCTGACCGCCGAGCACGGCAAGGTCACGTCCGACGCGCTCGGCGAGGTGGCCCGCGGGGTCGAGAACCTCGAGTTCGCGACCGGCGTGCCGAACCTCCTCAAGGGCGGCTACAGCGAGCAGGTCTCGACCGGCGTGGACGTCTACCAGCTGCGCCAGCCGCTGGGCGTGGTGGCCGGGATCACCCCGTTCAACTTCCCCGCCATGGTCCCGATGTGGATGTTCGCCAACGCGATCGCCTGCGGCAACACCTTCGTGCTGAAGCCGTCCGAGAAGGACCCATCGGCCTCGATCTACATCGCCGAGCTGCTCCGCGAGGCCGGCCTGCCGGACGGCGTCTTCAACGTGGTCCACGGCGACAAGGTGGCCGTCGACCGGATCCTCGAGCACCCGGACGTCCGGGCCGTGTCGTTCGTCGGCTCCACCCCGATCGCCCGCTACATCTACGAGACGGGCACGCGCAACGGCAAGCGTGTGCAGGCCCTCGGCGGCGCCAAGAACCACATGGTCGTCCTGCCCGACGCGGACATCGACATGGCCGCCGACGCCGCGGTATCGGCCGCCTACGGCTCGGCCGGCGAGCGCTGCATGGCCATCTCGGTCGTCGTGGCGGTCGGCGACGTGGGCGACCCGCTGGTCGAGGCGATCAAGCAGCGGCTGCCGAAGATTCAGATCGGTCCCGGGTCGGACAGCGGCGCGGAGATGGGCCCGCTGGTCACCCGCGAGCACCGCGACAAGGTCGCCTCCTATCTCGAGAAGGGCGCCGAGCAGGGCGCCACGGTGGTGGCCGATGGGCGCGACCATGCGCTGTTCAAGGAATCGGACGGGTTCTTCCTGGGCGTCTCGTTGCTCGACAACGTCACGCCGGAGATGGACTCGTACCGCAACGAGATCTTCGGGCCGGTCCTGGAGGTCGTTCGCGTCGAGACGTACGACGAGGCCGTCCGGCTGGTCAACGACAACCCGTACGGCAACGGCACGGCGATCTTCACCCGGGACGGCGGGGCGGCCCGGCAGTTCCAGTTCGAGGCGGAGGCCGGAATGGTCGGCATCAACGTGCCGATCCCGGTTCCGGTCGCCTACTACTCGTTCGGCGGCTGGAAGAGCTCGCTCTTCGGCGACCTGCACATGTACGGGCCGGAAGGCATCCAGTTCTACACCCGGGCGAAGGTGGTCACGTCACGCTGGCCGGACCCGGGCACGAGCCAGGTCGACCTCGGCTTCCCGCGCACCCGCTGAGCCCTCGGCCCGGGGCGTTGGTCAGGCACGGGGCGGCCGCGGCGCCCGGGCGGTCAGCTCGCGCCCGGCGGTCAGCTCGCGTGGCGCGGTCAGCTCGCGGCCGGGGTCAGGTCCCGGACCGGCTGTGGCGGCGACTCGAGCCGCAGCTCGAGGGGCGGCTCGATTGCGTCGAGCCACGGATCCACGAGCGAGCGGGCGCGATGGACGAACGCGTCTGCGCCGGCCATGTCGGTCGCAAGGCTGATCCGGAGACGCCCGCCCCCCTCCTCGACCAGCGCATCGGAGCCGCGGAGAGCCCGGCGCAGGGAGGTGGCCGCGGCCTGCGCGATCCGCTCTGATGGGACGCCACCCAGGGACAGCACGACCTCTGTTCGAGGAGGCGTCTCGCCCTCGACGGCGCGCGATCCCCGTTGACGGCGCCGGTGCGGCAGGCTCGTTCCCGGCGCCCCCACCGGATCGCTGAGGAAGGAGGCGATCGCCCGCCCGGTCCGCTCCGGGTCGTCGTCGAACGGCGGGAGCGTGAAGCGCCGCGCTCGGCTGGCGGCGAGCGGTGTGGCGGCACGCTGCGGAACGTTCTGGCCGGCCCTGGTCCCGCTCGACGCGGTCCCGCCGGCGTGCAAGGCGTCGCCGGCCGCCTCGGCGAACCGCCGCTGGGCGGCGGCAACGCGGGCGTCCGGGATCATCGGCCGGCGCGGGGTGGCCGGGGCAACGGACGGCTCGGGGACGTCTCGCGGGTATCGTCCAGCCGGGGTCCGGGCGTGCCGCACCGCAGCCACGAGGAGGAGCAGGCCGAAGTTGAGGACAAGGCCGGCAACGAGGAGCACGAGCAGGAGATCGCGTGACACGTGGACTCCCGAAACGATGAGGAACGTGCACGCGGTTTCGGCCGCGCCGGCCAATTCTACGGCGGCCCGGCCGGCCCGAGCGGCTCACCCCTGGGCAGCGGCGCGGAACATGGCCACGAGCCGCACGACGCTCCGAGCCCTCGGCCGTCAGCCCAGGCGGGCGAAGTCCGCCGTGCCCCGCTTGATGAACTGCCCGTGGCCCTTGCGGCCGGTGAACGCGCCGTTGCGCACGATCACCGAGCCGCGCGACAGGACGGCCTCGGCGGCCCCCTGGACCTGGCGTCCCTCGTAACACGAGTAGTCGACGTCCATGTGGTGCGTCCGGGCCGAGATGGTCCGCTTCCGGTTGGGGTCGTAGATCACGAGATCGGCGTCCGAGCCGACGGCGACCGCGCCCTTGCGGGGATACATCCCGAACAGCCTGGCCGGCGCGGTCGCGATGATCTCGACCCACCGCTCCCGGCTGATCCGCCCGCCGATGACCCCCCCGTCGTGCAGGAGGTCGACCCGGTCCTCCACGCCCGGCAGGCCGTTGGGCACCTTGCGGAAGTCGCCCCGCCCGAGATCCTTCTGGCCCTCGAAGTCGAACGGGCAGTGGTCCGTGGCAACCAGCTGGAGATCGTCCTTGACCAGGCCGCGCCACAGGTCCGCCTGATGATCGGCGGGGCGGAGCGGCGGCGAGCACACGAACTTGGCGCCCTCGAAACCATGCTTCATGTCGTCGAGGGACAGGAACAGGTACTGCGGGCACGTCTCGGCGAAGGCCATCGCACCCCGGTCGCGCGCCGCGCGCACCTCGTCGAGCGCGTCACGCGCCGAGAGATGGACGATGTAGACGGGCACGCCCGCCGCCTCGGCGAGCCGGATCACCCGGTTGGTCGCCTCGCCCTCGAAGATCGGGTACCGGGCGACGCCGTGGTAGTAGGGGTCCGTGTGGCCGGCGGCGACCTCGTCGGCCGCCACGACGTCGATGGCCAGGCCGTTCTCGGCGTGCATCATGATCAGCCCGCCGTTGTCGCGCGTCCGCTGCATCGCCCGGAAGATCGCGCCGTCGTCGCTGTAGAAGACGCCCGGGTAGGCGGTGAACAGCTTGAAGTCCGGGACGCCCTCGGCGACGAGCTGGTCCATCTCCTTGAGCGTGTTGTCGTTGACGTCGCTCATGATCATGTGGAAGCCGTAGTCGGCGACGGCGTTGCCCTCCGCCTTGGCGTGCCAGGCGTCGAGCCCCTCGCGGAGCGACTTGCCGCGGCTCTGGACCGCGAAGTCCACGATCGTCGTGGTCCCGCCGAAGGCCGCCGCGCGGGTCCCGCTCTCGAAGGTGTCCTTGGCGAATGTGCCCCCGAACGGCAGCTCCATGTGCGTGTGGACGTCGATCGCGCCGGGGATCACGTAGCGGCCGCGCGCGTCGATCGTCTCGTCGGCGTTGACCCCGGAATCCGCCAGGGCTCGACCGATCTGGGCGATCGTCTCGCCCTCGACGAGGACGTCAGCCTCGTACGACCCCTCCGCGGTGACAATCCTCCCGTTCGTGATCAGGGTGCGCATCGTGCGTCGTGCCTCCTGGCTGACGGCCGGTGTCCGGGGCTGGGATGGAGCGGGGCAGGGCGGTCATCCTACCGAACCGAGGGCTCGCCAGGCCGCGGTCGTCAGTCCGTGCTCAGCGGACGGCCGATCGTCGACTTCCAGCGTCCTTCGTGGACGAAACGCCAGGAATGCCTCGTCGAGCGGCCCGAGCTACCTGTCCCGCGCCCGCACCAGATGCCACTGGCGGCGCACCGGGAACCGGCATCGGCAGGTCGACGAGGCGGCCGATGAACCGCAGCTCCTCGACCCGCCGCGCGACGTCGACGCGCTTCGCGGCGAGGACCTCGCGAAGCTCCCCGGACACCTTGGCGCAGCGGCCCGCAGCGCACAGTGACGCGAGGTCAGCCGCGACGTTGAGCGGGACTCCGGCGAGCTTCCCGATGCGCCTGGGCGAACGCTACGCTCTGGAGCCACTCCAAGGGCAAGTCCCGATCCTCACCCGCGCAACGGCTCCTCGCGGACAACGCGCGCGCGACGCTCCCGCGGGTCGGTTCGGTCGCGAGGACGCTCCACGCCCCAGGACAGGATCTTGTGGGGCGTGATCCGCAGGCACGCCGGCGGAAAGTCCGGATGGATGGCCTGGCCTCCTTCGTCGGAGGGCCGGGCACGGCCCCGGACCTCGACGCCGCGAGGCTGCCACGGCGGGGGAACGTCGTCGACCATCAGCTCGCCGTCGGCGATCTCGAGGCTGAACTCCCGGACGGCCTCCGTCCCATCGCGGAACACCTTGGAGACGCGCTCGAAGCCGATGGCCACCACGGCGCCGAGTGTACGCGGCGCGGCGATCCGGCCCCCGAGCCGCGACCGCCGGCGCCCGGGTCCTGCCGCTCGATGCGCGACCGACCGTTGATGCCCGCGTAATGGCCGCGTCCGTATACTGCGGTTGCGCTAGGTGTTCCGCGCAGATAGGATCACCGCTCAGGCTCGAGGTCACCGGGACGCACGGGGTGACCCTCATCGAGGAGGCACGACCGTGCGGATTGGTGTGGCCGGCAAGGGTGGCGTCGGCAAGACGACCATCGCTGCGACCATGGCTCGACTCTTTGCCAGGCGGGGCTACACGGTCAACGCCCTGGACGGGGATCCGAACCCGAATTTCGCGGCTGCCCTTGGGCTACCCCAGGACGAGATCGACCGCCTCACTCGCGTTCCTCGCGAAGGTGTCATGGAGGAGCGCAGCGGGCCCGGCGACGAGACGTCGCTTCACCTGATGCGGCCGTTCGACGAGGTGGTCGAGACCTTCGGCGCGATCGGTCCGGACGGGGTCCGGATGCTCACCATGACGGGCCTGCTCGGGGCGGGGCAGGGTTGCATCTGCGGCCAGCATGGCATGGTCCGCGGCTTCGTCGACGAGCTGGGCGCCCTGCGGCCCGAGGACGTGACCATCCTCGACACGGAGGCCTCGATCGAGCACCTCAGCCGCGGGACGGTGAAGAGCGTCGAAACCCTCCTGGTCGTCGTCGAGCCGTACTTCCGGGCCCTCCAGACGCTCGGCCGAACCGTGCCGTTGGCGCGCGAGCTGGGCATTCCCAACACGTATGTGGTGGCCAACAAGGTCCGGTCCGCCTGGGACGAGCAGACCATCCGGGACTACAGCGAGCGCCTCGGCGCGGAGGTCTTGGCCGCCATCCCCTACGACGAGGCGGCCGCGAACGCGGACCGGCAGAACCAGTCGCTGATCGACGCGGTGCCGGACTCGCCGGCCGTCGCGGCGATCGACGAGATGGTCAGCGAGCTCATCGGGGAGGGATCGGCATCCGGCCGCGCCCGGAGACCCTCCGGCATCCAGGCAGCGCCTACGGCCTGATCGGGAGGACCGGCCACATGACGATCTCCGAGCCGCCCGCCGACACCCGCTCGAAGGACCGGTCATCCGAGATGCCGGGCGACGTCGAGCGGCCGCCGGACCCGTCCCCAGCGGAGGAGGCGCAGTCCCCGCGGGCTCCCCGCGGCCCGATCAAGGTCGTCCATGCCTTCTGGCTGGCCGGGATGAGCTGCGACGGATGCAGCATCGCGGTGACGGGCGCCACGAACCCGAGCGTGGAGCAGCTGCTCACGGGCTCCATCTCCGGCCTGCCGACGATCGACCTGCACCACCCCGTCCTGTCCGTCGAGAACGGCGAGGAGTTCATCGAGCCGTTCGAGCGGGCTGCTGAAGGCAAGCTGGACGCCCCGTATGTCGTGATCTACGAGGGCTCGATCGCGGACGAGCGCATCGCGGGGGCCACAGGCGGGTACTTCTCGGCCATGGGCGACAAGGTCATGGAAGGCGAGGATGCGACGCCGTTTCCGACGGCGGCCCGCCTCGCGGCGATGGCCCCGAACGCCGCAGCCGTGATCGCGATCGGCACCTGCGCGACGTGGGGCGGGATCCCCTCGGCGGCCGGGAACCCGACTGGCGCGATGAGCCTGATGGACTTCCTCGGCGCCGACTATCGGAGCGCGCTGGGGCTGCCGGTCATCAACATCCCGGGCTGCGCGCCCATCGGCGACAACTTCACGGAGACGGTGGCCGCCGTCCTGCTCTTCCTCCAGGGCATGGGACCGCTCCCCGAGTTCGATGAGCTGGGCCGGCCGGCGTGGCTGTTCACCGAGACGGTGCACCAGAGCTGCACGCGGGCCGGCTACTACGAGGAGGGCAGCTTCGCCGAGAGCTACGGCGACAAGGAGTGCCTGGTCGAGATCGGGTGCTGGGGTCCGGTCGTCAACTGCAACATCGTGTCCCGGGGCGCCCAGAACCACATGGGCGGCTGCATGGCCGCCGGCGGACCGTGCATCGGCTGCACGATGCCGGGCTTCCCGGACAAGTTCGCCCCGTTCTACAAGGCGCCGCCCGGCTCCTTCGTCTCGAGCGGGGCGTCGAAGACGGTCGGCTTCGGGATCCGCCGCCTTCGTGCGCTGAGCCACGACAACGTCAACCGCGAGGTGCGCTGGGACGCCGTCGACGGCGGCCGCGTGCCCAGCGGCTGGGCCGAGGTGGCCAGACCGGGCGTGATCGACAAGACGGTCCACTACTTCTACGAGAAGCTCCAGTTCCGTGGCGGCAAGAAGCCCGGTCGGGACGACGGCCGGACCTACGCCGGCGACCTGCCACCGCGCGCCGAGGGGATGGACGTCGTGCAGGACCGGAGCCGATCGGGGCCCGAGTCGTGACCGACGCGCAGCTCCTCGCGGCCTGGCTCATCGGCCTGGGGGTGGCGGCGGTCGTCGTGCTCCTTGCGGCGGCCCTGCTGCTGATGATCCTGTTCACGGCCCGGAGCATCCTCGGCCATGGCGCGGAGGCCCTCGCCGCGGCCGAGGACATCGCGCGGGACACCCAGGTCATCTGGGCACTCGCGGACACCAACGAGGTCGCCGCCGCCATTCTCGCGACGGCCGAGGAGATCGAGCAGAACGGCGGCGCCATCGCCGCTGCGCTCCGCGAGACCGAGGCGCAGCCCGTCTCGGTCATCGGCTGAGGAGGCGACGGACGTGCCGAGCGAAGGCCTGACCTACAGCCTCTGGCTTGCGTCCCTGCTGATCGGGGCGGTCGTGATCGTCGTCGTCGGCATGCTCCTCGGCGCGATCCTGCGGACCGCGCGCCAGATCGACGCGGCCGTGGCCCAGGTCTGGGTCGTTGGCCAGCGGATCGCCAACAACACCGTGCACATCCCGCTGCTCCACGAGACCAATCGAGTGGCCGGGGAGATCCTGCAGCGCGCCGGCGGGATCGATGGCGCGGCCGCCCAGATCGAGGCCCACTCGGGCGGCTGCCCGAGCTGCCCAGCCTGCGTGCTCGTGCCGGGGAGCCGGGCCCGATGAGCGAGCTGCTGACGGTCGTGACCGCAGCCGTGGTGCTCATCCTGGTCGCCGTCCTGGTCGTGCTCCTGACCAGGATCGTGGCCACCCTGAACAGCATCTCCGGCGAGCCGACCGGGTACAGCAGCCGGCAGAGCTACGTCGGGAAGATCGCGTTCGGCGTCCGGGCCATCGAGATGCAGACGAGCCACCTGGGACCGGAGGTCACCCAGCTCAACGCCGGGCTGTCCGCGGCGGCGGACGGGCTGCGCAGCATCGACGGGCACCTCGTCCGGACGATCGACAACGTCGTCGCGCAGGAGGCCCGCTAGATGGACGTCCCCCTGCTCGTCGCGATCGTCTGGTGGGCGCTGCTCATCGTGACCGTCGTGGTGGTCGTGCCCATCCTCGTGCGGCTGCTCCACCGGACGTACCTCGCCGCGCGGACGCTCGAGCACAACACCGCGCGGGCCCTGGCCGGCGGGGTCGGGATCGCCGGCAACACCGCGAACATCGCCGCCCTGACCGCCACGATCGAGGTGGCGACGGACATCCTCGGCAGCTCGCGCGCGATCGAGGAGCACGCCGGCACGATCGAGTCGGCCCTCGGCTCGCGGGCCGGAGGCTGATCGCATGCTGCTGCTCCTGACCGTCCTGACGCTCGCCGTCACCGCGATCGTCGTCCTCGTGCTCGTGGTCTACCTCGTCGCCACGATCGTCCACCTCCGGCGAGCGGACCGGAACCTCGAGCAGCTCGCCGGCGGGCTCCGGGCCGTCCAGGGCCACGTCAAGCCGCTGCCCCAGCACCTGACCACGATCAACGGCGCGCTGGGCACGCTCCGGGACGACCTCGTCGCCACGAACCGCCACCTGGCGGTCGTGCGCGGCGTCCTGCGCCGATAGAGAGGGCGACCGCATGTGCTTCAAGAACCTGCCGGTCGCCTTCGACGACCAGGGGAAGGCGTATCTGAAGGACATTCCGGACCCGTACGGGGTGGCCACGAAGCCTGAGACGACGAACGGCGTCGAGACGCTGAGCCGCGACCAGCTCGAGGACCTGCTTGCCCGGAACGGGCACATCAAGGAGAAGAACTACGACCCCGTGACGCGGGTGGCGGGTGCCCTGGCCTTCCACACGATCGTCGATCTCCAGCAGAAGCGGGTCATCGAGGGACGTTCCGTCGCGACCCTGTTCCGCGGCTACGAGATCATCATGATGGGACGCGACCCGCGCGATGCCATCTACATCACGAGCCGTGCCTGCGGGGTGTGTGGCGGCGTCCATGCGACCTGCTCCGCGCTGGCCACCGAGATGGCGATCGGCGTTCGCCCGCCGCCGATGGGCATCGTGCTGCGCAACATGCTGCTGGCGCTGGAGTACCTGTACGACAACCCGCTCCACCTGTTCCTTCTGGCCGGTCCGGACTACTCCGAGCAGATCGTCGCCCAGACGAACCCGGAGCTCCTGGCCCGGGCGGAGCGGACGCTGGCACCTGGCTCGGAGACGCATGGCTACCGCTCGATCGCGGACATCATGCGCGACATGAACCCGCTGACCGGCTCGCTCTACCTCGAGGCGCTCCACATGACGCGGGTGGCGCGCGAGGCGTTCGTCCTGATCGGCGGCAAGTACCCGCATCCCCAGACCGTCGTCCCGGGCGGCATCAGCGCCACGGTCAACCACTCCACGCTCAACGAGATCTACCTGCGGCTCCAGCAGTTCTTCGACTACTCGAAGCGGGTGGTCGCGATCTACGACGACATCGTCGACTTCTTCCACGATGCCGACCCGCGCTACCGCGACGTCGGACGGACCAGCGCCAACCTGATCGACTGCGGCATGTGGGACGACCCGGACGCCTACGACGCGACATACGCGAACTCGCCGGAGTGGGGCGACCGTCGCTGGGCGACCCCCGGGGTGATCATCGACGGCAAGCTCGTGACGACCAACCTCCAGCTCCTGAACGTGGGCCTCGAGGAGTTCGTCGATCACTCGTTCTACGAGGGCTGGGACGGCCAGCGCTTCGCGACGGACCCGGCGGGCAACCCGCTCAGCCCGCACCATCCCTGGAACAAGGAGACGAAGCCGCGACCGCAGGCGCCCAACTGGCGGGAGAAGTACACCTGGGCGACCTCGCCCCGCTGGGACCGCCAGGCGATGGACTCCGAGGTCACCGGCCGGATCTGGAACACCGCGGTTGCCCAGAAGCTGCCCAACAACCCGTACATCTTTCCGACCGGCCACAGCCTGAAGCTGCTGGTGCCGGCCGGCAAGCTGCCCGAGATGGAGCTCGAGTGGCACGTGCCGGACGTCTGGAACGCGCTCGAGCGCAACCGCGGCCGAGCGTACTGCGTGGCCTACACCGCCCTCGTCGGCATGAACCTGTTCCGGCAGGCCGTCGACCTGATGAAGTCCGGCCAGACCGCCACCAGCACGAAGTTCGAGGTGCCGAAGAAGGGCACCCGGCTCGGCGTCGGCTTCTGGGGGGCTGGGCGTGGCTACCTCTCGCACCACCTCGTCCTCGACGACGGGGTCGTCACGAACTACCAGATCGTCACGTCATCCACGATCAATGCCTCGCCCCGCGACCCGTGGGGGACCCCCGGCAAGTACGAGGAGGCGGTGATGAACACGCCGATCCTCGAGACAACCGGGGATGGGAAGTTCGTAGGCATCGACGTGCTGCGGGCGATCCGATCGTTCGATCCGTGCATGCCCTGCACGACGCACATCCACAGCGACCAGGGCGTCATCACCCGCGAGGTGAACACCTGCGCCTGCGGCGTCTGAGCTGGTGATCCTCGTCGGCGGCGTGGGCTACCACGACCTTCGCGATCTCTCGTTCGGTCCGCGCCTGATCGAGCGGATGGGCAGGGAGACGTGGCCGGCGGACGTCGAGGTGCAGGACCTGAGCTATGGCCCGATGGCCGTGGTCCAGTGGCTGCAGGACGAACCGGGTCGCTTCGACCGGCTGGTCCTCGCCGGTGCGGTCGAGCGCGGGAGGACGCCGGGCGCGCTCGTGTCGTACGCGTGGACGCAATCGGCGGTGCCGCCCGACGAAGTCCAGGGCCGGGTCGCGGAGGCGGTGACCGGGGTGCTCGGACTGGACAACCTCCTGGTCATCGCCCAGTGGTTCGGCGTCCTCCCCGCCGACACGTGGGTCGTCGAGCTCGAGCCCGTCGAGCTCGAGTGGGGGACGGAGCCGAGCGCCATCGGGGCAGCGCGCGTCGAGGAGGCGCTGACCTGGGTCCGCCAGCACGTGGGGACGGATCGCGGCGCGGGGCGAAACGGCCACGGGCTCTCGATCGTGGGGGCCGGTGGCGCATGATCCCCGAGTCGCTGTCTGCGCGTGACGTCGCGCCGCTGAACGGCAAGGACGCGGGTCTGGCGGCGATGCGCTGTCGTGACGACATCCTGCAGGCCCTGTACTGGCTGCGCGGCGAGGGCTTTGGCGCGGACGCGGACGCGGACGCCATCGCACGGCTCGTCACGCTGGACGCGGGACTCGTGCGCGAGCAGCTGGCGCAGCTCGTGGGAGAGGGCCTCCTGGAAGCCAGGGGATCGCGCTTCCAGCTGACCGACGCCGGGTCACGTGAGGGAGGAAGGCGGTTCGCCGACGAGTTCGCGGACCTCCAGCTCACGGCGCACGGCGAGTGCGCCCCGGACTGCCCGCATTGCGAGGGCATCGACCGTGCCGAGGGCTGCTCTCATTGCGTCACCGGCCAGGTGGACGGAGCCTGGGCGTGGTGAGGCAGGCGCTGCCGGTCCTGGGTCAGGGCGGGAGTCAGCCGCTGCCTGCCGCCCACTCGTCCAACGGAACCTCCCATCGCCATGGGCACGACCACGGCCATGGCCATGAGGACGCCGGTCGACCCTACGAGGAGCTGCAGGCCGCGGTCGCCGGGGCGCTCGAGCGCGTCGACGAGCTGCCAGAGGGCCCGGCCCACGAGGCGGTGTTCGCCCTCCTCGATGCCGTCGACGCCCTGCACCGGGAGGGCCTGGGCCGCCTCCTGCAGGCGCTCGACGGGCTCGGCGTGCCGGGCCTCGCGGCACGGCTCCTGGCAGACCCGGCGGTCCGCTCGCTGCTGGAGCTGTACGACCTCGCGCCCGTCGACCCCAGAGCGGACGTCGACCGGGCCCTGCGCGAGGCGCACCCCTATCTCGAGTCGCATGGCGGCCAACTCGAGGTGGTCGGCATTGATGCCGGGCGCGTGACCGTCAGCCTGTCCGGATCGTGCGAGAGCTGTCCCGGCTCGACCGGCACGCTGCGGCGGGTGGTCGAGGAGGCGCTCCGCGAGCAGGTCCCGTGGTTCACGGAGCTGGTGGTCGAGGAACAAGTGTCCGCGCCGTCCGCGTCGCCCACGGACCCGGTCGCGGCTGACGTGGCCGGTCGCCGGCCGCTCCGGCGTCCGCGGTGGGTGCAGGTCGCAGGGTTTGAGGACCTGCCGGCAGACGAGGTCCGGATCGTGCGACCCGAGGGGCTGGCCGTCCTCCTCATCAGGCATGCAGGGGAAGTGCATGCGTACGCCGATGGCTGCCCGCCGGACAGCCCGCTCACCCTGCAGCTGGGCCGGATCGAGGGGACCGCGTTGGTGTGCCCCTGGCATGGCTGCCGGTACGACGTCCGGACGGGACGGCGCACGGACGGCGATGGGCGGCTGGCGGTCTATCCGGTCGCGATCCGCGGCGACGAGGTCCTGCTCGCGATCGGCACGGAGGAGGTTCCCGCGGCATGAGGGCGCGCGTTCTCGTCGCCGGCATCGGCAACGACCTCCTCGGCGACGACGGCTTCGGCATCGTGGCGCTCCGCCGTTTGGCGCAGCGGGGTGTGCCGCAGGGCGTCGAGCTGCTCGAGTCCGGCATCGCCGGCATCGCCCTGGTCCAGGAGCTGGTCGCCGGCTATGACGCCGTCATCGTGCTGGACGCGGCGGAGACCGGCGCGGCGCCGGGAACTCTCCAGTTGCTCACGGTCGAGGTGCCCGATCCGGCGGGACTCGACCCCGAGGAGCGACGGGCGCTGATGAGTGACATGCATCGTGCCGTACCCTCACTGGCCCTCATCCTGGCGCGCGCGCTCGACGCCCTTCCGCCGCGGGTCTTCATCCTTGGCTGCCAGCCTGGCAGCACGGATCTGGGTCTCGCGCTCAGCCCGCCGGTCGCCGCCGCGGCGGAGGCGGCCGTGGAACAGGTGCTCCACCTGATCGACGCACTCCAGGAGCCCGGCCTCCACGCACCGCTCCTTGCCGGGACGGTGGCCTGACGTGTGCCGAGCGGAGCCGCGCAGGATCCTGCAGCTGGACGGCAGCCGCCTCGAAGTCGATCTGGACGGCGAACCGTTGTGGGTCGGCTCCGGCGGCATGACCGGCCTTGCCCCGGGTGACTACGTCGTGGTCTATGCGGGCCAGGCGGTCGAGCGGATGGACCGCGACGAGGCCGAGGACATCATCCGCTTCAACGACGAGCTCGAGGGCATGCTGGAAGCCGCCAGCCAGTGAGCGTCGTCGTCCCGACCGGCCCGGCCCTGGCCGGCTCGCTGCGCTTCATCCGCTACGGGTTCATGCCCAACCGCCTGCGCTACTGCGGGCCGGACGACAACCGGACCCTTTTCCAGTACGCCACGGAGAACGCCGTCGACGGGGGCGTTCGCCCGCTCCTTTGCCAGTTCAGCGGCGCCACCCCGTACCTCCAGCTGATCGCCCGGGCCAACGGGATCGCCGACCCGTTCGACGAGCGCGTCGTCGAGGCCTACTGGATCGGCAACTCGCTCCTGGAGGCCGTCGAGGTTCGCCAACTGTACGAGTCTCTCGCCGAGCGGTTCAGCGGGCAGCTTCGCGGCCGGGCCCGCGAGTGGGTGCTGAGCAAGGCGCCGGCAGGGGCGCTGCCGCACCACAGCTTCCATGTCCTGGACGTGTACCGGGTGGTCGGCGATCGCGGTGACTCGCTGGAGACGATGGACAACTGCCGGATCAGCTGGGGTCGCGTGACGGCGGTGGAGGGCCCGGAGCTCCTTGTCCAGCGAGCGCCGGTCGAGCTGGTCGACGGCAAGCTCCAGCTCGGGGCTCCAGTGGAGCTGCGCGTCGCCCGGCAGGTCGAGGCGCGCGGGTTTGCGGATGAGGCGTCGATCGGCGACTGGGTATCGATTCACTGGGGCTGGGTCTGCGAGCCGCTCCGGGACGACCAGCGTGCGATGCTCGAGCGCTACACCCGGCACCACCTGGCGCTCGCCAACCAGACGATCTGAGCGCGACCCGTCAGGCGTCCAGCGTTGCGGGCTGACTCTTCGCGGGGCGCGTTGAAGCGTGGTCCGGCCGTCCTGAGCCAGCTCGGCTGCGCGCCCCTGGAGGTGCCGTCCGTCCGTCGTTCGACGCTTCACGCCCCGGCGCGAGCGAGGTGTGGCGCACGAGGTACGCAGCAACGACCGTCTGCGTTTCGGCCAGGCTGGCGGCCGACTCGTCGAGCGCCCTGCGGCCGGCGCCGGTCAGTCGGTACACCCGCCGAGCGGGACCGGTCGCGGACGTCTCCCAGTGCGAGGCGACTCCGTCCTCCGCGAGCTGCTCCAGGTGCACGACCGACGCTTCGGTGTCGACACCCATGAACCGCTCGAGCGTGCGAGGACCGACCAGGTCCCCGAAGCCTTCGCCTTCGAGCCAGAAGAACAGCTGGAGGATCTCGTCCCGCCAGAAGAGGCGACGCAGCTCCTCGCTTTTCGGCTCCTGCGGATCGCTCATGAACTCCTCGGTCGCTGACGCACCGCGGTTCGTTCGCCCAGGCGAGCCTACCCTGACAGGGCGTGGGGGACAAGTCGTGCCGCGTGCCTGGCGATGTCGTGCAACCGACGGAGCAGGGGCGCGGGATACCGCCCCATCCAGCATCGCCGTCGGCCAGAGGAGCGTCATCGCCGTGTCCAACACCTGGACGGATCGTGGACGCCGTCGCAGCCGGCACGCCCGAGCATGGCTCGCGGTGCTTGTCGTCATGTTGCTCGCCGCCTGCGGGCCGGCGGCCTCCGGGGCGCCGTCCGGCGCCCCGGCGGCCTCCGGGGCGCCGTCCGGCGCCGGCTCGGTGAGTCCGTCGCCCACCGTCAGCGCCGTCGTGGATCCCTCCGCGGTCCTGCCATCGCGCGCCCCGGCGAGCGGGTCGATCACGCTCTACACCTCCGTCCAGCAGCCGGTCGTCGACGCGATCCTGGCCGCCCTCGCCGCCGCCCAGCCGAACGTCACGGTCGAGCTGTTCCGTGCTCCGACCGGCGAGCTCTCCGCCCGGATGGCGGCGGAGCTTCGTGAGGGCGGGATCCAGGCGGACGTGCTCTGGCTGACCGATCCGCTCTCGATGCAGGCCTGGGTGGACCAGGGCGTCCTGCGAGCATGGTCGCCCGCGGGCGCAGCGGGGCTCGACCCGGCCGACCAGACCGACACGTTCTGGGGCACCCGCATGCTCAACATGGTGATGGTGAAGCACGCCGATCTGACTCCGGGCCCGACGGACTGGCAGGACCTGACCGATCCGGCTCTGGGCGACGCCGTCGCTATCCCGGACCCGGGGTTCGCCGGCTCCGCGTTCGGTGCGCTCGGCTACTTCGCGCTCCACCCGGACTACGGCATGGCGTTCTACGAGGAGCTGAAGGCCAACGGGGCGGTCCAGATCAAGTCGCCGGACGAGGTGACGACCGGCGTGGCCGAGGGGCAGTTCAGGGCCGGGATCACGCTCGACTCGTCCGCGCGGGCGGCGGTGGCCAAGGGGTCTCCCGTCGAGCTCGTCTGGCCATCGTCGGGGTCCGTCGCGATGTACAGCCCGGTCGGGGTGGTCGACGGCTCGGAGAACCCGGCGGCGGCCGAGGCACTCGTGGAGTTCCTGCTCTCCGCGGAGGGCCAGCGGATCCTGGGCGAGGCGGGCCAGGAGCCGGTCCTGCCGGGTTTCGGTGGTCCCGAGCCGGGCGGCGACCAGGCCCGCCCTGACTGGCGGGCGATCTTCGGTCAGCAGGAGCAGTTGCTGGAGCAGTATCGGGCGATCTTCGGTGGCTGACGCAGGCCGGGATCGGCTGGCGACGGGCGCGATCGTCCTGCTCGTCGCCGCGATCATCGGCCTGCCCGTGGCCCGGCTGGTGATGGTGGCCGCCGGGGACGGTCCCGCCGCGCTGGCTGCTGCCCTGGGCGGCCCGCTGGCGGCCCGTGCCATCCTGAACAGCCTGTGGACGGCGGCGTCCGTGGCGCTGCTGTCGGTGGCGGTGGGAACAGCTGCGGCCCTGGTGACGGAGCGTGGGACGGCGCGAGGGCGCGGCGTCCTCCGGACGGCGATGCTGGCCCAGCTGCTCGTGCCGCCGTTCGTGCTCGCGTTCGGCTGGACCCGGGCGTTCGGGCCTCGAGGCCTGACCGACCAGCTGCTGGGCCTGGAGCTTCCGGGCCTCTACGGACCGGCCGGCATCGTCCTCGTCGTCGCCGTGGCCGCCACGCCTTTGGCCTGGCTCGTGGTGGCCGGAGCCCTCGCCACCCGGGCCGAGCCGGAGCTGGAGCTCGCTGCCCGAGCGAGCGGCGCGGGTCCGACCCGCGCGTTTGTCACCGTCACCTTGCCCCTCCTGCGGCCGGCGCTGCTGGCGGCTGCCGTGGTGACGTTCGTGTTCGGGATGAACGCCTTCGGCGTGCCGGCCATCCTCGGCTCACCGGCGGGCTTCTCGACGATCACGACGCGCCTGTACCAGGACCTCGCCTTCTCGTCGAGCCCGGAGGCCTTCGCACGGGCGATTGCCCTGGCGGCCACGCTCGTCGTGCTGGCCCTGGTCGTCGTCGGCTCGGCGGATGCCTTGCTGGGCGGCACCGACACGCGGCGGACGGGGCAGACGAGCGGGATGGCGCCGGCGACCGGCGGCAGCCGCTGGCCGGCGGCCGTCCTGCTGGCGGGCCTTCTCGTGACGACCGGCGTGCCGCTCCTGGCCACCGGCCTGACGGCGCTTACGCGAGCCGCGGGCCTGGCGCCGGTGCCCGAGAACTGGACGCTCGGGAACTTCGGCCTCGCGGTCTCGGACAGCAGGTTCGCGGGCGCGCTCCTGCGGAGCATCGTCCTGGCCGCCGGCGCGGCCAGCCTGGTGCTCGTCCTGGGCGCCGTGATGGCCGGTGCGCTGCGCGGCCGCCGCGCTCGGATCGGCGGCACGGCACTCACGCTTGGCTTCGCCGTGCCGGGATCGGCGCTCGCGGTGGCGGTGCTCGTCGCGTACGGCGGCCTGCTGCGAAACACGCTGCTGATCATCCTGGTGGCATACGTGGCCAAGTTCTGGGCGCTGGGCCACCGGCAGCTGGCGGGCTCCCTGGACCGTCTGCCGGTCGACGCGCTCCGCGCCGCCCGAGCGAGCGGGGCCGGTCCGCTGACCACCCTTCGGACCGTGGCGGCGCCGATCCTCCGGCCATCGATCGCCGCCGCCTGGATCCTCGTCTTCGTCTTCGGGCTGCATGAGCTGACGATGTCCACGCTCCTCTACGGCCCGGGCACCGCGACGCTGGCCGTCCACGTCCTGAATGTCCAGCAGCTGGGCGATCCCACGGTCACCGCGGCGCTGGCCGTGATCCTGACGGGGCTCGTCGGCGTGGCGGCGACCCCGCTGCTCGTCGTGGGACGCCGGTCCGCCGCGACCCGCCCGACGGGCCCGGCGCGGACGTGACCGGGGACGTGACCGGGGAGGCGACCGGACGTCCGTCTGTTCCGCCGGCGCTGGCGTGCATCCGCCTGCGCCTTGGATACGGCGCGACGCCCGTGATCACCGACCTCGACCTGGCCGTGGACCCGGGGGAGGTCGTCGCGCTGCTGGGCCCGTCCGGTTCCGGCAAGACGACCCTGCTGTCGGCGGTCGCCGGGTTCCTCCGGCCGTCCTCCGGGGAGATCCGGATCGCTGGCCGGCAGGTGGCTGCTCCCGGCCGCCATCTGCCGCCCGAGCGCCGCGACGTCGGTGTCGTCTTCCAGAGCTACGCGCTCTGGCCGCACATGACGGCGCTGGAGACCGTGGCCTATCCGTTCAGGCGGCGCGGGATGGGGGCAGACCCCGCCAGGCGCGCGGCAGGCGACCTGCTCGAGCGGCTCGGGATCGCCTCGCTTGCCGACCGCCGTCCGGCAGAGCTGTCCGGCGGCGAGCAGCAGCGGGTGGGGCTCGGCCGGGCCCTGGCCCGCGAGGCCGGTCTGTACCTGTTCGACGAGCCCACGGCACACCTCGACGCCGCGCTCCGGGCGAGGCTCCAGGACGAGATCGCGGCCCAGCGGCGGCGGACCGGCGCGGCGGCGCTCTACGCGACCCACGACACGGCCGAGGCGCTGGCCATCGCGGATCGAGTGGCGCTCCTGCGCGCCGGCCGGATGGTGCAGATCGCCCCGCCGGCGACGGTCTACGAGCGCCCCGTGGACGTGTGGTCGGCCCGGCTGACCGGCCCGGCCTCGCTCCTCGCAATCGAGGTGACCGACCGGCGGGACGGCCGGGCGCGCCTGGCGCTGGGGAACGCCGTCGCCGAGGCAGCGGTCGACGGGCCTGACGGCGCCGAGTGGGCGCTGGTTCGCCCCGACTGGGCCCGCCTCGGCGGTCCGCTGCCAGGCCGGATCGTCGGGGTCGCCTATCGCGGCACCCACACCGACTACGAGCTCGACACGCCGGCCGGGCTGGTGGGCCTGCGGGAGCCCGGTGCCCCACGGGCCGACCGCGGCGATGCCCCCGGCTGGCAGCTCGAGCGCGCCTGGCTGGTGCATCGGAGTGGTCCGGGCGGCGAGGGCGGATGAGCCGGGCGCGACGGCCCGCCCACGGGGAGCCGGGCGCTCGCGCCGCACCCGCCTCTGCCAGCCTCTCCGAGGATCGCTGGATGGGCCGCCCCGGGTGGGCGTCTCATCCGCAGTCCAGCCGAGGGCGCCGACGACAGCGCCCTTTCGGATACCCCAGTACAGTATCTGGGACCGCCCATGCGCCTGCACCTCAGCCTCATCCTGGTCCTCGCAACCGCCGTGGCAGCCTGCTCGCAGAACGGCGGCACCGCCGCGTCGCCGGGCGCGCCGGCCACGGTCGGGCCGACCCGGATCGAGATCCGGCTGACCGACGCCCTGCGCATCGAGCCGGCCGAGATGACCGTTCCCGCGGGCGTGCCGGTGACCTTCGTGGTCACGAACACCGGAGCCGCCGACCACGAGTTCTACCTGGGAGACGAAGCCGAGCAAGATGCCCACGCCGAGGAGATGGCGGCGATGGGCGGGATGGCGCACGACGAGCCCGAGGGGATCGCCGTGGAGCCCGGCCAGACGAAGGAGCTGCGCTACACGTTCCCCGAGAAGGGCGAGACGCTCGCCGGCTGCCATGTCGACGGGCATTACGCGGCGGGCATGAAGGCCGCCATCTCGGTGACCGGCTGACCGGTCCCGGCGACACAGCAGAGGAGAACAGGAATGAGCGGCTCCCGTCCTGACCGCGTCGTCGACCCCGTGTGTGGGATGACCGTCGACGTCGCTCGAGCGGAGGCGGATGGCCTCACGGCCGAGCACGAGGGGCGGACGTACGCGTTCTGCCGATCCGGCTGTTTCCGCGCGTTCGGAGCGGAGCCGGACACCTATGCCGCGAAGGCCGCCGGCGCCGTCGCTCCGCCGTCGCCGGTGTCCGCGGGCGCGGCGGAGATCGACGAGGGGATGCGGCGGTGGTACGAGAGCTGCTCGTGCTGTCTATCCGATGCCTATCCGGAGGTCAAGGCGGCGCTTGACGCCGAACGGGCAGCTGCCGCCGCGCCGCCGGTCGAGCCGGGGATCTGCGAGGTCGCCGAGGCACACGAGGCCTCCACGCGGGCCGCGCCCGTCGCTCGCTAGGGACGCCGCGGGCCGTGGGTCGCGATTACGATGTGGGTGGCGATCCTTCCGATCACCACCACCGGCATGAGCCCGAGCGCGGCGACCGTCTGGCCGCGCTGCGCAACCTCGTGCTCCCGCATCGGCATGATCACGCGACCTCGATCGATCCGGCGCTCGAGGCCAATGCGCGGGGCATCCGTGCGCTCAAGATTTCGCTGGTCGCGCTTGGCCTCACTGCCCTGATCCAGCTGGTCATCGTCCTCTACACGAACTCGGCGGCGCTCCTCTCGGACACGCTCCACAACGGAGCCGACGCGCTGACCGCGGTGCCGATCTGGCTTGCCTTCTCCGTCGCCTCGCGACCCGCGACCCGCCGCTTCACCTACGGCTATGGGCGTTGGGAGGACGTCGCCGGGCTGGTCGTCCTCCTCTTCATTGCTGCCTCGGCCCTTCTCGCGCTGTACGAGTCGGTCAGCCGTCTCCTCGTTCCAGGCACCGTATCCAACCTGTGGGCAGTCGCGCTGGCCGGGATCGTCGGGTTCGTCGGGAACGAGACCGTGGCGCAGTACCGGATCAGGGTCGGACGCGACATCGGCTCCGCCGCGCTGGTGGCGGACGGGCTTCATGCACGAACCGACGGCTTCACGTCGCTCGGGGTCCTCGCCGGTGCAGCCGGAGTCGCGGCCGGCTTCCCCCAGGCAGACCCCCTGGCTGGCCTCATCATCGCGTTGCTGATCGTGGTGGTGCTTCGCGACGCGGCACGTGACGTGCTGCTCCGGATCGTCGATGCGGTGGACCCGGCCGTCATCGACGAGGCGTCCGCTGTGCTCGGCAGGACCGAGGGCGTCGAGCGCGTGGGCTCCGTTCGGCTGCGCTGGATCGGCCATCGACTGCACGCGGAGGTGGAAGTCGTCGTCGATGAGCGGATGACGGTCGGACAGGCGCACGAGATCGCGGAGGGAGCTCGGCATGCGCTGCTCCACGAGGTCCCGCACCTGGCTTCGGCGATGATCCACGCGGATCCGTGCGGACACGGCGGATCCGACCCGCACATGGACCTCGCTCACCACGCCACATAGCGCTGTCCGGCACTGCTGGGAAGTCCGGCCCCGCTTCGTTGCCCCGCCTCCAGGCCAGACTCGAGCGGCGCTTCCTCGGACGAGCGGTCAGCGGCCGGCCCGCACCTCGCGGAGGGCGGGAATGATGTCGGTGCCGTAGACGTCGAGGAGGTCCTCCTCGTCGCCGTTCATCAGGTAGATGTTGAACTGGTCGACCCCCGCGTCGGCAAGCTCGCGCAGCTTTGCCACGTGCTCATCGGGCGACCCGAGCACGCAGAACCGATCGGTTACGTCGTCGCCCACGAAGGCCGCGTTCGACGAGCCGACCTCGGCGTGGTGGAGGTAGTCGTACCCGGTCCGGTCGCGGACGTAGCCGGTCAGCGCGTCCGGCAGCTGCTCTCGGGGGTATTTGTTGACCAGGTCGACCACGTGGTTGGAGACGAGGGCGGGGAACCAGCGGGTCCGCTCGCGGCACAGCTCGCGGTCGCCGACGTGGGCGGGGGCGGCCGCCTGGATCCGGACGGAGCCCGGCGGGCGACCCGCGGCCGCCTCCGCCTCGCGGACCTGGCCCACGAACCAGCGGACGAGGTCCGGATCGGCCAGCTGGAGGATCACCCCGTCCGCGATCCGGCCGGTCATCGCCAGCGCCATGGGACCGTAGCCGGCCACCCAGACCGGGAGCGTGTGGCGGCCGGTCCACGGCAGGCTCAGCTCCGCGCCCTCGTACTCGACCGCCCGGCCTTCGACGAGGCCCTTGATCACCCCGATCGCCTCCTCGAGCGTCGCCATCGTGGTGGGTGGCTTGCCGAGCACGCGCCGGGCGGAGTCACCGCGCCCGATGCCGAGGTCCATCCGGCCGCCGCTCATCTCGTTCAGGACCGCCAGCAGCGACGCGGTGACGGACGGCTCGCGGGTCGCCGGGTTGGTGACACAGGTTCCGAGCCGCATCCGCTCGGTCGCCTGGGCCATGACCGTCAGGAGCGGGTACGGATCGCGCCAGATGACGTGTGAGTCGAAGATCCAGCCGTAGTCGAACCCCGCCGCCTCGGCCCGGCGGGCCAGCTCGACCGTGCGCGTGTACGGGTGGTCCGGCTTGAGCGTGAACCCGAACTGCATCGGCGGTCGTCCTCCAGTGGCGGCCGGTAGCGGCCGCGAGAGCGTACACCGGGCCGAAGGCAAGTCGGATCAGGTTCTCGCGGAACCCGGGTCCTGCGGAACCGGCCGAGGTCCCCAGGTCGGCGCGCCTCCTGGTCGTGGCGGTGATGGCCGCGGCCGCGCTGGGGGCCGGGATCGGCGCCGCGGTGGGCGCGGCCGGGCCGACCGGCGGTGGGCCCATCGCTCTCGCGCCGGCGACCCCCATTCCGACCGCACGTCCCGTCACGATCCAGCCCCATGACCCCGTCGGGGTCGATCCCGGCGTCGTCGGCGGCGGCGCGGACCCGAACGCCGGCGGGGCGCAGCGCGTCGACCCGGAGCCCGGCATCCGCGATGCCCGTCCGGCCGGCATCGACCACTTCGTCGTCAGCGAGGACGGCGCCACCGTCGACGTCTTCTACTGGGGCGGCGTGGAGGCGTGCTACGGCCTCGCGGGCGCCCGGGCGGCGAGGCTGCCGGACGGCAGCCTCGACATCGAGGTGCTCGAGGGGCGCCGCGCTGGCGTGGACGGGCCGTGCATCGACCTGGCCCTGCTCAAGGTGGTCACGCTGCCCCTCGTCCACGACCTCCCGCGCGACCAGTAGACGCGGCTGTCAACGTCCGAACGGGCCGCTCCGGCGGCCCGTTCCCCGTGCTCGGCACGACCGGTCAGGGCCGGACGAGATCCTCGTACGCGTCCGGGCGGCGGTCCCGGTAGAACTGCCACGTCTGGCGGACCTCGGTGACCTTGTCGAGGTCCATGTCGCGGACGATCAGCTCCTCGTCGTAGGCGCTGCCGAGATCGCCGATGAACTGGCCGCGCGGATCGACGAAGTAGCTCTGCCCGTAGAAGTCGTCCTCGCCGAGCTCCTTCTCGATGCCCACGCGGTTGATGGTGCCGACGAAGTAGCCGTTCGCCACCGCGTGGCTGACCTGCTCGACGCGCCACAGGTACTCGGACAGGCCGCGCGAGGTGGCGCTCGGGATGAACACCATCTCCGCCCCGTTGAGGCCCAGGGCGCGGGCGCCCTCCGGGAAGTGGCGGTCGTAGCAGATGTAGACGCCGACCTTGCCGACGGCCGTCTCGAACACCGGATAGCCGAGGTTTCCCGGCCGGAAGTAGAACTTCTCCCAGAACCCCTTGACGTGCGGGATGTGGGTCTTGCGGTACTTGCCGAGGTAGCGCCCGTCGGAGTCGATCACGGCCGCGGTGTTGTAGTAGATCCCGGAGGCCTTGTCGTCTTCCTCGTACATCGGCACGACGAGGACCATCCCGGTCTGCTTCGCGAGGTCCTGCATCCGCTTCGTCGTCGGGCCGTCGGGGATCAGCTCCGTGTAGCTGTAGTACTGCGGGTCCTGCACCTGGCAGAAGTAGGGACCGTAGAAGAGCTCCTGGAAGAGCATCACCTGGGCGCCCTGCTTCGCCGCCTCGTGAGCGTACTTCTCGTGCTTCTGGATCATCGACTCCTTGTCGCCGGTCCAGCTGGCCTGGAGAAGCGCCCCACGGACGATGCGCGGCATGTCGGTCCTCACCCTCAAGTGCGTGACGTGCGTCGGACGAGCGTGACGTGCGTCTGGAGACCGAGAGGGTACACCGGCCTCCGGCGGGTTCGCGAGGCGACCCAGGGAGGAGGGCATCCGGCGGACCGCCTCGGACGCCGGCCCGATTGCAAGGGGACTGCCAGCATCCCGCCGGTCCGTGGGTCTCGACCGCCGGGCGGACCCGACGACACTCCCGCCGTGTCGACCGCCAGCCTTCCGCCCGCCGTCGAGCAGGTGAGCGACGCCGCGGCCCGGGCAGCGGACAAGAGCACCGTCTCCGAGCCGGTCGCCGAAGAACGCGGCCGGACGGCCAACGTCGTCATCCTGGCCGGCATCGTCGGCTTCACCGGCATCTTCGCCCTCGTCCGGGCCGGGCGCAGCGCGGCGATCGACCTGGCATTGATGGTGAAGCTCCAGCGCGGCTCGAACCCCGTCTTCGACCGGCTCATGGCCATCGCCTCGTGGCCGGGGTTCCCGCCGCAGAGCCGGGTCATCCCGCCCGCGATCATGGCCACGATGTGGATCGCCCGCCTGCGGACCGAGGCGATCTTCCAGCTCCTCGGCTGGTGCACGGGCGCGCTGTCCTCGGTCCTCAAGGGGATCATGCGGCGGCCGCGGCCGGCCGGCGTCGACCTGCGGGTGGTCACGGCGCCCCTTGGCGGCTCGAGCTTTCCGAGCGGTCACGTCATCACCTACGTGGGTACCTACGGGTTCCTGGCGTACCTGGCCCACACGAAGCTGCGTCGTCGCGCTGGCCGGCGGCCGATCGTCGCCGGCCTCCTGGCGCTTCTCGCGCTGGTCGGCCCGAGCAGGATCTACCAGGGCCACCACTGGCCGACGGACGTCACGGCCTCCTATCTCCTCGGCACGAGCTACCTGATCGGCCTCACCAGCCTGTACCGACGGGTGAAGTCGCGGCAACGGCGCGACGCCGGCCTGCCCCAGGCGTGACCCTCGACCGGGTGACGGGGGAAGGGTCGGGCCACCCAGACGGCACTCGCGATCGTGGCCCGGGCCGGCCGGGGCGGTGGAGCCGCGTGCGCGTCATCTGGAACGCGAACGCCGGATCCAAGGGCGGCCTCTCGACCAACAGCTGCACGGAGGAGGAGCTCCGGGAGCTGCTCGAGCGGCACGGGCTCGGGGCCGACGTCCATGCGACCGATTCGGCGGCGGATGCCCGCGCGCTCGCCGCCGAGGCCGTCCGCGAGGGCTACGACCTGGTCGTCGCGGCCGGTGGGGACGGCACGATCGGGCTGGTCGCGGGTGAGCTGCTGGGGAGCCGAACGGCCCTCGGAATCCTTCCCCTCGGCAGCGTGATGAACGTCGCGCGGAGCATCTGTCTGCCCCGCGAGCGGGAGGCAGCCGCGGAGGTCCTCGGGAGCGGCGAGGTCCGGGCGATCGATGTCGGCCTGGCGCGGCACCGACCGTTCTACGAGGTCGGCTCCGTCGGCCTCAACGCGGCCATGTTCCGCGAGGCCCAGCGGGTCGACCGGGGCGACTGGCTGTCGATCCTTCGCACCTTCTGGGTCGCGATCCGCTACCGGCCCGCCCGGATGGAGATCCGGCTGGACGATCGGGGCGTCCGGACGCGCGCGCTCATGGTGACCGTGGCCAATGGGCCCTACACCGGGATGGGGATGACGGTCGCGCCGGAGGCGCGCCTCGACGACGGCCGGTTCGACATCGTCGTCTTCCGCCGGTTCTCGAAGCTCCGGCTGGTGCGTCACCTGGCGGGCGTCGCGTTCGGGCGCTACCGACCGGCGCCGGAGATCGAGACCTACCGGTCGCGGACCGTCCGGATCACGAGCGCGCACCCGCTGCCGTGCCGAGTCGATTCGCGCGACCTCGGCATGACGCCGGTCGAGTTCACCGTTCGGGCCGGGTCCCTGCGTGTCGTGCTGCCGCGCGGCGCGGAGGACGCCGCGGTCGCCTCGAGCTCGGCGTCGCGCGCCGTGGGGGCGTAACCCTCGTCGCGTATGACGGCTATCTGGCGCCTTCGGGCAACGGTCTGCCCACGCGAGGCACTGCCTGATATGGGCCTGTCAGCACAAGGGCAGCCCGCCCGCGCACGGGTGTCACCGCGCAGCGCCAACGATCCGAGCCTGTCCTCGACTGCCGTGCGAGGGACGCCACCGCAAACAGCGATCCGGCCGGACGCGGCGCCGGCTCGAGACACCCAGGAGGAAGCCAGATGACCACGGATATGGGAGGCGACGCGAGCCAGGAGCTGACCGGAGGCGCCCCGCAGGGAGATCGGCTCCAGGAGGCAGCGAGCGGTCTCAAGGACCAGGCGACCCGAACGGCCGAGGCGCAGGCGTCCACGACCATGACCAAGGCGGGCGACACGCTGGGCCAGGTCGCCCAGGCGATCCGCGAGGCCGGCCAGGGTCTGCGTGAGCAGCAGCCGGACCTCGCCGGCTTCGTCGACACCGCCGCCGAGCGGGTGGAGGGCGCATCCTCCTACCTCCGCGACCATGACGCGCGCGAGGTCGTCGACAACGCGCAGCGCTGGGCGCGCCAGCAGCCGGCCCTCGTGGTCGGCGGCGGTCTTGCCCTGGGGCTCCTCGTCGGGCGGTTCCTCAAGAGCGGCTCGAGCGAGAGTGGTCAGGGTGGTGGCCAGGGCGCCGGCGCCGACGGCGCCTACGAGACCGGGGGGTACGGCGGGTCGTCCGGCACCGGCTACGGCGCCGCCGGCTACGGCGCGGCGACCGGCGGCTACGCGGATACCACGGGCTACGGCGGCACCGGCGGCTACGCCGACGCCGGCTTCGGCACGGGGGCAGCGCTCGGCGCTTCCGGCAGCCTGGGCGTGGCGGGGACCGACACGCTGGGTGGCAGCAGCTACGACCGGGGCTCGAGCTTCGGCGACACGGGCAGGACCGGCGGCGCGGCCGTTGACGACTTCGGGACCGGGCTGGCGGGCGACTTCGGCGCCGGGTCCGGGTCCGACATCGGCGACGAGCTCGACACCACCGACGCGATGGCCCAGGAGGCCGAGGACGCCCCCTCGAAGAAGACTCGCGCCGGTTCCAGCGCCAAACGACGGGGCTGAGGAATGGACGACCAGCAGGACGATCGATCGCTGGGGCAGCTGTTCGGCGACCTTTCGCGCCAGCTAGGCACGC